>OCZT010000134.1_pt1 | contig 67965 bp, 59 predicted proteins | sample 1539031 | NCBI WGS metagenome assembly OCZT01 (sample SAMEA3539308, study PRJEB22396) | soil metagenome | biome: tundra; feature: field; material: soil | place: USA | collected 2010-05 | depth 0.15 m
GTTCGCTCTGATGTTGAACACCCCAAGAAAGTTGAGATCCCGGCACTTGAATCACTTCTCATGGCGGCGGTCCAAGAGATATGTGATCGCACGGCACTCGCGACGGGTAAGAGTTTCAGCGAACCAGCCTCCACGCGTTTCCAGCGAACCGGCCAGTTGTACGAATTACAACGTTGTCCTTGGTGACAAGTTCTCTTCGTCTTCGCATTGCCCACCTAGCCAAATGTCGAAGTTCAGACTCTCCGATCTCCAGGCCGTTCGGTCACTGTCCCTGAAGGCGGTTACGAAAGTTCCTCCTAACGGCACTTTGTGGGCGTTCATCCGGCTCGCTTGAGTCGGTCAAGGTGGCCCTGCAGATTCTGGCCTACTCAGACTCACTCATGACCAGGAGTGGCCACCTTGATAGCGCTGGAACCTGCTCGTTATGCTTCCTTCATGTCAAGACCTGGGCTTCCGAAGTTCTTCGCCGATCTCACCTCGTGGTACGCCATCGAGGCGCTGGCCGTGGGACATGCGCTGGGGTTGCGCTCTGCTTTGATGCAGGGACCTGGGACCGTGGCGGAGATCGCACGGCGTGCTGGAGTCGATGAGCGTTCGACCGCGACCTGGCTCGCTGCTCTGACCGCTGCCGGATACGCCACTCATGACAAGGGCGTTTTCGGGGCCGACCCTGACCAGTTTCCGTTCCTGGCCGGCACGATTCCCGGCGTGGACTCCGTCGCGCTGCTCGATTTCGTGCTTGCCATGGGAGTCCGCGTTCCGGCAGTCATCGAGGTGCTGCAGACGGGACAGGATCCGGCTCCCGACCTGTTCGGGAACGAGTTCAGCGAAGCGGTAGGGCGCGTCAATGCCCCCCTCTACGTCGAGTCGCTGATCGCTGACTGGCTCGCAGCGGACGCGAAGTTGATGTCCGCTCTGGTAGCGGGAGTCGAAGTGGTGGATCTTGGATGTGGCGACGGGACCGCGGTTCGATTGATGGCCAAGGCGTTCCCCGATTCGAAGTTCGTCGGCGTGGACCGCGACGCTGTCGCGCTCAGCCGCGCTCGGGATTCGGTGCCTGCCAACTCGTCGTTCCAGGACTCTCTCCCGGCCACTTTCGACGCCGTCACGATCCTCGACTCCCTCCACCACTTCAGCGATCCAAACGCTCTCCTCGCCGAGATTCGAACGGGCCTCAGGCCCGGAGGCGTGCTGGTGATCGCCGAGACCGCCTATGTCGGCGACGTCGACGCGGACGCGGACTCGCCGTTCGGGACGATCGGGCTGGCCTGCGCCCTGCTCTACTGCGACGTCGAGGGACGCCGTTCTGGAGTCCCCCCTCCTATCGCCCCCCAGGACGGAGGCGTCGCCCTGCGGAGGGCCTTGAGCGAGGCAGGTTTCCGGATCGGCGCCACGCACGACGGCGCAGGGGGCTTCCGGGTCTACTTCGCTCGTCCGTAGGGGCGCCGGCGAGTCGGATCCCTGCGTTGGCATGTTGCGCCAGGGAGTCTTCGATCACCTTGGTGCCCATCCCCGAGGGCGCCATCGCCGGGTTCGTCCGTCCCGTACTTCCGAGATAGTTACCCCCTCGCTGAGATCCGAAGTGCGACGCATCCCCTATCGCCGGGTTCGTGCGCGTGACAGGTCCGCCCGCTTGGCAGGATGCCGTGACGAATCGTTCTAGACGGTGGTGGCAGTCTTGCGCTTGGACAATAATTGGGCTCTGATCATTCGGGGCATCTCTGAATCGAGAAGATGGAGCGGCATCGCTGATGTACCCAGGAGGCGTGCTCCTCGGAGCTGCATTCATCGTGCTGTCGCCCGTCGTCGACTTGTTCTCTCCTCTCTACTTTCGACTCGTGGACGAGTTCTTCAGACACCCGAAGGCGAGCGATACTCGCACCAAAGCCACCAAGTTCGCCGCAACGTGCGCTGAGCTTGGAATCGGAATCTGTTTGCTTTTGGACAACCTCTGAGCTTCTCGTTCGGCAGATGCTCACGACAACTGTTCTCACGCCACCTTGATGTCAAGGGACCGTCGGCAGCCAGAAGTGCCCGGACCGCCGGGAGCAGGGCAATGGTCGACGGGGTTCGAACATAGTCTCATCACTTCCGGAGCCGACCTGTGGACTGGATTATTGCGGTGCTCTTATTCGTTCTCATTATGGCTAACACGCTGAGCATCGCCACGGACTTAGTTGCTATTGGTTCTGGTATGAATCTGCTCAAAGCCGGACCAGCCTGGCTCGGGGCTCTTCTCGCTGGAACGCTGATCACCGTCCTCTTGGTCAAGGCCACCTTCGCTCGCATCGAACTGTTATTCAAAGTGTTGGCGGCGACGCTGGTGGTCTACATCGTCGTCGCCGTGATCGTCACTCTGAAGTGGGCTCGGCTACTCGCCTACACCGTTCTCCCGCACATTGAACCAAATAAAAGTTACGTCGCCCTGCTGGTCGCCCTTCTTGGCACCACCATCTCGCCGTATCTCTTCTTCTGGCAAAGTGCCAACCGACTTGAAGAGATGCGCGATGAAGAAGAAGGCGGGGACGAGCCCGCGCCGCTCCGTAAGAGGAAATCTTCCCGCGCGAAATTCAAGCAGCGCAGGAGTCGTCTCGATGTTTTTTCTGGTATGGCGTTCTCTAACATTGTCATGTTTGCAATCATCGCCGCTACCACCGAAACGTTGCACGTGCACGGCATCACCAACATACAAAGCTCAGCCCAAGCGGCGAGCTCGCTGGAACCATTCGCGGGACACTTCGCTAGCGTGATCTTCGCGATCGGCTTCATCGGGGGTAGCCTCCTCGCGGTCCCCGTACTCGCGGCGTCCGGATCAGTCGGGCTCTCGGGCCTTATGGGCAAGGAGTGGGGCTTCTCGCGTTCCGTTCGTGAGGCTCCAATGTCTTACGTTCTGGTGGGCGTGGGAACGATCAACGGCACGGCGTTAAGTCTCTTGAACGTCAACCCCATAAAGCTCCTGGTCTTCGTGGCGATCATCAACGGTGTCATTGCGGCTCCGCTCCTCGTTGTCGTCATGATCGTGTCAAATAATCGAAGTCTCATGGGCGACTACGTCAACGGTCACGCCGCCAACATCCTCGGTTGGCTCACGGTGGCGATAATGGCGGTGGCGTCAATCGCTCTCTTCGCCACTGGAGCCATCTCTCTTTAGTGCCCTACCTCACGCCTCCACTACTCGTGCGCACTAACACCGTCATGAAGAGTGTCGACGAACGATGGAGATCGCCCGCTACACCTCACCCCAAGATGGTGTTAACTGATTGGACTATGTGCGTCGAAGTTGTAGTAGCCAACGTAGCCACCGTCGGCGGTTCGATGGAATCGTTGGACCTCATTGCCGCGACGGCTACGACGTCGTCACCGTTCCACCGTTGGCGTCAGCGCGGTCCCTCTTGATCGAAGAACAGCGTCAACGATTGGAAGATGAAGTCGGGACGCTGTCTCGAGGATGGAGGCCAGTACTGCGCTCGACCTTGACGCACATGAAAATGAACCGTGTCAATATCGCCGCGGGCGCGTTCGCCTACCGCTGGTTTCTCGCTATCTTCCCAATCATTATTGCCCTACTGGGCATTGCCACTCTCGTCACGGTGCCGCGCAGCGTGGTGATCAATCTTCTCAACGGCGTAACGAAAGCCTTGCCCTCGGGAGCGGCGCAGGTATTCACGGGAGCGATCTCGCACGCGACGCAACGCTCCGCCGCCGACCTCATAACCACCGTGGTGGCGTGCGTGGTGGCGCTGTGGAGCGCGACGTCCGGCATGGTGATCGTCGAAGAGGGTTTGGACATGGCGTACGACCTCCCCCTGGACCGCTCGTTCCTCGGCAAGCGAGCGGTGGCGCTGCCACTCCTGCTGGGCGCGACCGTGTTCGGGAGCGCCGCTTCGGCCTTGATCATCTTTGGTCCGCAGTTGGGCAACGTCATCAAGGAAACGGCGCCAATCGGGGGTACGGCGTTCAGCGCAGTGTGGACGATACTGCGCTTCGTGATCGCGCTCGCGTTGATGAATTTCTTGATGACGCTGCTCTACTACTTGGCTCCTAATCGCCCACGATCGCGCTGGCGCTGGATGAGTCCGGGCGCTCTCATCGCGACGATTCTCTGGGCGATTGTCTCGTTCGGCTTCTCCATCTACACGTCCAATTTCGGCTCGTACGGCAGGACCTACGGAGCTTTCGCCGGCGTCGCGATACTCATCTTCTGGCTCTATCTCACCGGTCTCGCCATCTTGATCGGGGGCGAAGTCGACGCCGCCGTTGAACGCCTCGCCGCGCCAGCAGAACCCCCGGCTGCGACGCCACCAGCAACGCCACCTTCGTCAGAGTAAGGCCGCACGGACGATCCGCTACAGAACTTTCGACGAGTTCATTTCCAACGCCATCGTTACTTCACGAGCGACACGGTCACTCCATTGCAAACTCTGAGTCCATTGTTTCGCTCATGACACTGACGTCTTCGTCGACGTTCGTGTGGTTGCGTTTTGCGCCAACCAAGAGCCCGGCGACAACGGCCGCCAGCAGTGCACTCACTTCAAAGGCAGTCGTGTAGCCGTGCACCGCGCCCGCTCGAACCACCGATGGGGTGTTGATACGAGTCGCCAAGTAACTCACCGTGGCCGACGCTGCAATGGTGTTCAAGAACGCCGTACCTAGTGCCCCGCCCACCTGCTGCGTGGTGTTGACGAGCGCACTGGCGACGCCGGCGTTCTCCTCGTCGATACCAAACAAAGCCGCGCTGTTCATGGGCACGAACATCGACCTCGACGCGACTGGTGAGGCGAGTAGCGACGAAGAAGTGATCTTCATCAAGGTCCATACCGTTTCGGGCGACATCAGAATTGACAAGGCGTCTTAATAGTTCGCCCGCAGCCTTTGAAACGTCAGCTCTTCAATCGCGCGATGACGAACGCGTCGTTGCGACCACGTTGCCACCCGGTCGATAGGCCAGGTGGGCCGCGCGAGGAGCGTCAAGGATGGCGAAGTCGGCGCGCGCGCCAATACCGAGATGTCCAATGTCGCCACGTCGAAGCGCGAGCGCGCCGCCTTTGGTACTCGCGAAGAGCGCCTCGTCCACACTCATGGCCATCTCTCTCACCGCCAACGCGACGACGAAGGCCATGCTCGTCACGTAGGACGATCCGGGGTTGCAGTCCGTCGCGAGCGCCACGGCAACCCCGGCGTCGAGCAAACGACGAGCCGACGGGTAGGGCGAACGGGTCGAGAACTCTGCGCCGGGCAACAGCGTGGCGACGGTGGCCGACGCGCTCAGGAGATCGATGTCGTGGTCGTCCAGGTACGTGCAGTGATCGACACTGGCACAGTCCAGTTCGACCGCGAGCGCGATCGCGCCGCTGTGGGCCAGTTGATTGGCGTGTAGGCGTGGCGCGAGACCCTTCGCTCGCGCGCACGTCAGTACCTCGCGCGCTTCGTCGACGCTGAAGGCACCGCGGTCACAGAAGACGTCAGCCCACTTCGCCAGTGGCGCGCACGCGTCGAGCATCGATGACTTCAAGAGTTCAACGTAGCCCTCTCGATTGTTCGTGAACTCTGGTGGAACGACGTGCGCGCCGAGCCAGGTCACTTCATCACTGAACTCACGCGCCACCTCGAGCTCACGCGATTCACCTTCGGTCGTTAACTCGTAGCCGGACTTGATCTCGACGGTCGTGACGCCACCGGTGAAGAGTTCGGCGATACGTTTTTGCGTGCCTCGACGAAGGTCGTCGAGCGTCGCCGCGCGCGACGCCGACACCGTGCGCGCTATTCCCCCGCCGTCGTAGTGCACGCCCGCCATGCGAGCCTCGAACTCGTCACTTCGTTCTCCGGCAAAGACTAGGTGGGTGTGCGAATCAACGAAGCCCGGCACGACCGCGCAGTCGCCCGCATCGATCTCTTCGTCGGCGTCGGGCGCGTCGCTGCTCGGCCCCACCCAGAGCACCTGGTCGTCGTCAAAGACGAACGCCGCGTCGAAGAGTCGACCGAGTGCGCTTTCGTCGCCGAGGGAGGGATCATTCGTCGTCAGCTCGCTGATGTGTTTGAGCACGCGCGTCGTCATTCAACCTCGCGCATGGGTATACGCAGCCCCGTTCTTTCGGCCGTCTCGTCCGCGATCTCGTAACCGGCGTCCACGTGGCGCAGCACGCCCGTCGCGGGGTCGTTCGTGAGGACCCGGCGAAGTTTCTCGCCCGCTAACACGGTCCCGTCGGCGACACAGACCTGACCCGCGTGAATGGAGCGCCCGATACCGACGCCGCCGCCGTGATGTATGGACACCCACGACGCGCCCGACGCCGTGTTCACGAGTGCGTTCAGTAACGGCCAGTCGGCGATGGCGTCCGAGCCGTCGAGCATCGCTTCGGTCTCACGGTAGGGCGACGCGACCGAACCACTGTCGAGGTGATCGCGACCGATGACGAGGGGCGCCTTGACGGCGCCGGAGGCCACGAGTTCGTTAAAGGCCGCGCCAGCCTTGTCCCTTTCCTGATAGCCCAGCCAACAGATGCGCGCGGGCAGTCCCTGGAAGGCCACCCGGTCTTGGGCCTTCGTGATCCAGCGACGAAGGAGATCGTTCTCGGGAAAGAGATCGAGCACGGCCTTATCGGTCGCGGCGATGTCGGCAGGATCACCCGAGAGCGCGGCCCAACGGAAGGGGCCTTTGCCTTCACAGAAGAGCGGGCGGATGTACGCCGGCACGAAGCCCGGGTACTCAAAGGCCCGTGGGTACCCACCGAGCTGGGCCTCGCCGCGTAGCGAGTTGCCGTAGTCAAAGACCTCGGCGCCGTTATCGAGAAAGCCCACCATCGCTTCGACGTGGCGCACGATCGACTCACGGGCGCGATCGGTGAACTCTTCGGGTTTCTTCTCGGCGTAATCGTGCCAGTCCGCGAGATCGATCCCTTCTGGCAGGTAACTAAGCGGATCGTGCGCGGACGTCTGATCGGTGACAATGTCGACGTCGACGCCACGTCGGAGTATCTCGGGCAGGATTGTCGCGGCGTTGCCGAGTAGCCCCACGCTCAGTGCTTCGCGATCCTTCTTCGCTTGGCCCACCCGAGCGAGGGCGTCGTCGAGATCGTCGGTCCACTCATCGAGGTAACGCTGATCGACGCGCCGTTGCAGGCGCGTCGGGTCCACGTCCACGCAGAGACACACTCCGTCGTTCATCGTCACCGCGAGGGGTTGCGCGCCGCCCATGCCGCCGGCGCCACTGGTCAGCGTCAACGTACCCGCCAACGTGCCACTGAATCGCTTGGTGGCGATGGCGGCAAAGGTCTCGTAGGTTCCCTGCAGGATTCCCTGAGTCCCGATGTAGATCCACGAGCCCGCGGTCATCTGGGCGTACATGGTGAGACCGAGCGCTTCGAGACGGCGAAACTCGGGCCACGTCGCCCAGTCCGGCACCAGGTTCGAGTTAGCGATCAATACGCGCGGCGCCCACTCGTGGGTCTGCAGGACCCCCACGGGTCGACCGGACTGGACCAACATGGTCTCGTCGGCCTTCAGGGTCGTGAGCGTTCGAATGAGCGCGTCAAAACTTCGCCAGTCACGCGCCGCGCGCCCCGTGCCGCCGTAGACCACGAGGTCGTCGGGGCGTTCGGCGACCTCGGGATCGAGGTTGTTCTGCAACATGCGAAGGGCCGCCTCTTGGGGCCAGCCGAGCGCGCTGATCGAAGTTCCTCTCGCGGCTCGAACGGGACGGGCACCTTCCATGGGATCTCCTTCGCCTAGTGCAACGTCACGTAACGCGACGCCGTCTCGAGTAGCTCGCGACTCGCGACGAGCTCACTCACCGCGGCGATTTCGGGCGAGAGCCACCGGTCGTGGCCCGGTCCCCCCGAGCGCGCGTTCACGCGATCGCTAATCGCGGCCGTCACCGGCGAGGGTTTCATCGGCGATCGAAGCGCCAGGGCGCGCGCGCTCGCGAGCAGTTCGATCGCCACGACGTCGCGAAAGGCCTCGAGCGACTTGCGAAGTTTTCTCGCGGCGTGCCAACCCATCGAGACGTGGTCTTCCTGCATGCCCGACGAGGGTATGGAGTCGACGCTCGCCGGCGAGGCCAGACGCTTCATCTCAGTGACGAGCGCGGCCTGAGCGTACTGGGCGATCATGAGACCCGAGTCCACGCCAGCCTCGTGCGCGAGAAATGGCGGCAGGCCGAAACTGCGATTCACGTCGAGCAGCCGGTCCGTGCGCCGCTCGGACATCGAGGCGACGTCCGCGAGGGCAATGGCCAGGAAGTCGAGCGCGTAGCCAATGGGCGCGCCGTGAAAGTTGCCGTTCGAAACCAGAGAGCCGTCGGATAGTACCGAGGGGTTATCGATGGCCGCGGCCAACTCGATGTCGGCGACGCCCGCGGCGTAACTTAACGTGTCGCGCGCCGCGCCGTGCACTTGGGGGGCGCAACGAAGCGAGTAGGCGTCTTGGACCTGGGAGAAATCGTCGAAGTGATCGTCCACGATCTCAGAGTCTCTGAGAAGGGCCGCCAGATTCTCCGCGCTCGCGAGTTGACCGGGGTGGGGCCGCAGGGCGTGGATCTCGGCGAGAAACACGCGGTCGGTCCCGCGCAGGGCCTGGATCGACATCGCGGCCGCCAGGTCCATCTGTTGCATCAGCGCCGAACCGTCGTCGAGGGCCAGCACGAGCTGTCCCAGCATGCCGTCCGTCCCGTTGATGAGGGCGAGACCTTCTTTTTCCGCGAGTACCACCGGCGTGAGTCCCGCGTCGGCCAACGCGTCGATGGCGCGACGACGGGCTCCCCCGACGTCACGCACGTCGCCTTCGCCCATGAGCGCGAGCGCGACGTGCGCGAGCGGTGCGAGATCACCCGAACAGCCCAGCGATCCGAACTCGTGCACGATGGGCGTGATGCCCGAGTTCAAGAGTGCGGCGTACGCCTCGGCGGTCGAGGTGCGAACACCCGACACGCCACTACAGAGATTCGTGAGTCGAGAGACCATCATCGCTCGCACGACCTCGGTCTCGACTTCGGGTCCCACGCCGGCGGCGTGCGAGCGAATGAGCGATCGCTGAAGGTCCTGGCGCTGTTCGGGCGAGATCGACGTCGTCGCGAGCGAACCAAAGCCCGTCGAGAGGCCGTAGATCGGCTCGCCGCTATTGACGAGCACGTCGATGGCGGCGCGTTGACGCGTGAGTCGACTCAAAACCTCGTCACTGATGGCGACCGGCTCGAAGAAGCGCGCGGCGGCGATCAACTGCGCCCTCGTGAGAGGTTCAATTCCTACGACGATGGTCACGCCGATCTCCTTTGCACGCCCGCGAGCGTTTCGAGTACTAAGAGCGCGGCCAAACGGATGGTTCGCCGGTCGATGCTGTCTTGTTCCGCGTCAATCTCCGTGAAGTCGATCGCGACGACTGACGTCGACGAGGCCACTTCACGCACGAACGTGCGTACCTCGTCGGCGCTCAGTCCCCCGGGTGCGGCCGCGGGGCATCCCGGCACGACAGAGCGATCGGCCACGTCGAGATCGATGTCGACGTAGACCTTGCGACCGTCACGGCCGGCGACGTCGAGGGCTCGCTTCGCGATGGACGCCACGTCCTCTCGACGAAAGGCGTCGCGTCCAATGATCGTCACGCCCGCCTCGAGGGCGTCTCGGGCGTAGGGCGCGGAGTTCGAGAAATCACCAAGACCGACCTGCACGACGTGGTGGGGATCGAGCCCCTCGTCGAGGAGTTGGCGGACCGGCGAGCCGTTCGAGCGACCGTCGCGCATATCTAAGTGGGCGTCGAGCGTGATAAGTCCGTAGTCGCTCAACGAGTCGCTCGCGAGCGCGCGCAGCGTGTGCCAGGTTGCGGCGTTGTCACCACCGAGCACGACCGTCAGTTCGGCGTCCTTGGCTATTCCCGCGAGTGCTTCGGCGACGCGCGCGCTCCCTCCGTCGCCGTCGGGGTCGTCGACGTCGCCGTAGTCAACGACGGCCACGCTGTCGGCGAGATCGACGTGGTCTTCAAACGACCACGTCGAGTAGCGCTCCAATGCGTCACGGATGGCCGCAGGCGTGCTCGAAGCCGATCGCATGGTCACCGAGGTGGCGAACGTGGACACCCCGAGCAGCGCGACGTTTCGTCGGCCGAGGACGGGCTGCGCGCGCAGCAACGTGGCCGCCGAGGGCCACTTGGTATCACGCGTTGGTGCCACGTAGCCCATGTTAGGCATGGGCGTTAACGCGCTGAACCCTCACGAAGAGTTCGCCACCCTCGTCAGATCGTTGACTCTCGTTAGCGATCGACGGTTCGAACGCCACCCTCGAGGGGCTCTTCGGGCTCACCTTCGATGTACGCGGGCACCGGCGTCGCTTCGAGTTCGTGACCCACGTCTTCGCCGTAGGCCGGCGTGGGCGTCGCGACGTACTCGCCTTCGGCGGTGCGCGAGACGATGTTGGGGGTCTTACGTTTCCCCGCACCCCTGACGCCTTGCAACTCCTTACAGATCTTGTAGGTGAGCGGGTAGGCCACGATGGGCAAAATGACGACCAAGATCCGCAACCCCCACAGCACCTGGTTGAGCGAGAGGTGAAAGAAGTTCGCGATGACGTCGGTGGAACTCGCGATGTGGAGCATCGAGAGCAGCACCAACACGGCGACGCCGGCCGCGGTGCGCTTGGGTCGATCACTCGGCCGGTCCAAGAGGTGGTGTATCTCGTTGTCCTTGGTGAACTTTCGCTCCAACATCGGCCAGAGGTAGGCAATATTAAAGATGATGCCCGGGAAGATCACCGCGGGAATGGTGACCTCGAGCGGGACTGTATGGCCGAAGGCCATGAACGACCACGACGGGAATATTCGAAGCGCCCCGTCGAGAAATCCCATGTACCAGTCGGGTTGCACGGCGTAGGAGATGCGCGCCGCGTCGTAGGGCCCGAACTGCCAGATCGGGTTGACCTGGGCGAGCGCCCCGAGTAGTGCCGTGATGCCGCTCACGATAAAGAGAAAGCCCGTGGTCTTGGCCATGAACACCGGGAACATCGGCGAGCCCACGACGTTCTTCTCGGTTCGGCCCTTACCCGGGAACTGCGTGTGCTTTTGGCGCACGAGTAAGAAGAGGTGCGCGCCGAGGAGTCCGAGAATGACGAGGGGCAGGATCAACACGTGCAAGATGAAGAAGCGCGGAATGGTGGACGTACCCGGAAAGTTGCCGCCGAAGATGAAGAACGCCATGTACGTGCCGACGAAGGGGATCGACTCCATGATCGAGTACGCGATGCGAATACCCGTACCCGAGACCAAGTCGTCGGGCAATGAATAGCCGAAGAACCCGTTGCCGATCGCGAGGATCAACAGCGTGAGACCAATAGTCCAGTTGAGTTCGCGGGGCTTACGGAACGCGCCGGTGAAAAAGACGCGCGCCATGTGCACGACAATGGCGCCGACGAAGATGTCGCACGACCAGTGGTGCATCTGACGCATCAAGAGGCCGCCGCGTACCGCGAAGGATATGTTCACCGTCGACGAAAAGGCCTGCGTGACCTTTTGGCCATCGAGGGGAAGGTACGAGCCGTGGTAGGTCACGAGGGCCGAACTGGGTATGAAGTAGAAGGTGAGAAAGACTCCAGTAACCATAAGAATCACGAAGGAGTAGAGCGCGATCTCGCCGAGCATGAACGACCAGTGGTCGGGGAAGATCTTGTCCATGAAGGTGCGCCCACCCTTGGCGATACCTAGACGATCGTCGAGCTCGTTGAGCGTCTTGCCGATCATGCCGTAGCGTCCCTGGGCCTGGCGCTGCGCGCGTTTGTTGGTCGCCGCCACGTCACTCACGAGTGGCGCTCCCAGAATCCGGGCCCGACGGGCTGGTCGTAGTCGGCCTGGGAACGAAGGTTGCCGCTCGCGTCGAAGTAGAGCGGCAACTGTGGCAGGGGCCGTGGCGCCGGTCCGAACTGCGGGATCGCCCCGTTGGTGACGTTGAACATTGATTGGTGGCAGGGACACACGAGAAGCTGCAGTTGTTGTTCGTAAAGGCCCACCGGACATCCCATGTGCGTGCAGACCTTGGAGTAGGCGACGTAGCCCATGGGTCCCCACGTCTCACGACCCTTTTGGGTCGTGAAGTTTTGGTTCGAAATGCGAATCAGCACCGTCTGGTCCACCGCCTGACCGCGATCGGAGTCCTGGGTCCCTTCGGGAAAGACGGTCATGATCGAGCCGACGGCGAGGTCGCCCACGTTGACGCGTCGACCGTTCTGGTCGACCGCGTAGGAACCCTTCTTCCAGTCGGTGTGAAAGAGCGTGCCTTTGGGCAGTGGTCCGAGGCTGCGCACGAGGGGAAAGAGCGCCACGAGGCTAAAGATGCCGATTCCCCCACCGGCGAGACCAGCGAGCATCTTTCGACGCTTGACGACGACACCACCACGTTCGACAATGACCGCGGCGAACGCGTCGCGATCGGCGTCGGAGTTGGCCAGTACGTGACGCTCTTCGACGAAGGGGCCTCTCGGCATGAGGTACTTACCCCACGCGACGAGACCGACGCCGACAAAGAACATGCCGGCGCCCAACGTCGCGCCGAGCGTCCAGGGTTTCGCGTCAACCCAAAAAAGCGCGCCAAAGCCGGCAAAGAAGAGCGTCCCGAGGAGAAAGGTAATCGCGATGACGCGCTCGACGGTCTTGGGATTCTTCGCCGCCGGTTGGAGATGCGGGTCGTCGGCACTGAGACCGCTGAGCGAGACGGGCGTGCGCTGTTCTTGCTCTTCGCTCACGAGCGATCTCCGATCCAGTAACAGATGAGCATGAGCAGACCTAGGCCAATCAAGAGCCCCACGAAGCCCTCGGCGACCGGACCGAGCCCGCCGAGACCAAAGCCACCGGGATTGACCGGATGCTGGATCTCGGTCGTGACGTACTTGGTGATGTCATTCACCTGCTTGTCACTGAGATTCCCCGTGAAGCGTGGCATGTTCGCGGGGCCCGTGCGGATCGCTTCGACCACTTGGAAGGCGGGAATGTTACGTAAGGAGGGCGAGAAGGTGCCCAGCGCGAGCGCGTCGCCGTCACCTTCAATGGTGTGACAGGCCGCGCAGTTAAGGGCGTAGAGAGCCGCGCCTTCGGCGACGTTGGCGTTCTCTAGATGGGGCGTGGGAATATCGGGGTAGCTCGCCGACAGCGAGTTCACCCAGGCCGCGATCGCGACTGCCTGTGCGGGGGTCAGCGCTGGTACACGCCGCGGCGCTTCGACGGCCGCGAGGTCCTTCGCCGGCATGCGACCCGAGTCGATCCAGAAGGTGATCGTCGCGGGGCCGAGTCCCACGAGGTCGGGGTAGGCCCCGCTGGTGCCGTTGGCCGGCACGCCGTCAGCCTGGGAGCCGTGACACGACGCGCAGTTCTCCAAAAAGAGTGCCTGGCCCAGCGTGTCGAGCTTGGAGGACGGCGCCTTATAGGTGATGTACTTGTTGCCGTACTTGATCACGACGCCGGCCTTGTTCTTCACGACGATCGTCGAGTTCGGCGTGCCGGCGTTCTTTCTGGTCGTCGGCGGTGGGTTCAGACTGTTGGCGTTCGCGGAACCGACGAAGAGTAGAAGCGGTGCACTAGCGACGAGTCCGGCCGCCAGTAACAACGGAACGCGCCGCAGGAGTGTTGACGTCACACCCATCTACTTCAACAAGAAGAGGGCCGAGTACAGCCCGATCCAGATGACGTCGACGAAGTGCCAGTAGTAGCTCACGCCTTGGAAGGTGGCGAGCTCCCCGGGGTCGCCCTGTCGACCGCGCATTCGAAACAGCAGGAACGACATCGCCACGAGTCCCAAGAACACGTGCAGTCCGTGCAGACCGGTCGTGATGAAAAAGACCGAGCCGTAGGAGTTGGTGTACCAACGAGTCGTGATGTGCGTCCACTCGTAGGCCTGGTTGCCCACGAAGAGCGCGCCCATGATGATCGTGGCGATGACCCAATTGCGAGCGGCGCCGCGGTATCGGTGTTCGACCAACCACACCGCTCGCTGCATCGTGAACGACGACGCGATGAGTACGAGCGTGAAGATCCCCGACTGCAGCACGTCGAGGTGCGTGCCGACGGGCGGCCACGAGGCCAGGTGCGCGCGGATGGTAAACAGTGCGGCGAAGAGTCCCGAGAAGAACATCAGCTCTGAACCGAGCCAAATCATCACGCCAATGGCCAGCATCGGCGGTCGATCGTGGACGATCTTCTCCTGCTTCGTCAGGCTATTGGGGGAAACTGCCTGACTCACGCCTACATTTCTAGTAGAAATCACGACCCCGCCGCGACGCTTCGCGCGATTCGTCCTAGCGCAGTGTGGGGGGAAGTTCCTTGCACGCAACTATCGCCAAACGTCTCGTCGGGCGCGTCAGCGCCACGTAGAGAGTACGCAGGCCGCGAGGGGTCACGCCCGTGGCGTCGAGCGCACCCCGATTGGCAATCTGACCAGGCTCGACAACGACCACGGCGTCGAACTCGAGACCGTTGGCGCCCTCGGCCGCCAACACGACCAGATCGGCCGAAAGTCCCTTTGATTCTTGGTCACGCGGATCAACAGCTTCGAGTCCACCTTCGCGCAACGTCGACACGATTTCGTCCACTCTTTTGCTCGATACAATCACCGCGACGCGCCCCGGCGCGACGGCGTCGATCTCAACTCTGGTCAAGTCGACGAGCGCCGAGTTGAACTCGTCTTCGCTCACTTTTTTGACCGTTGGTAGCGTGCCCGCACGTCGAACGGGGCGCGGTGGCTCAAGCTCGGGGGTCGCGGCCAACAAGGTCGCCGCGGCGAAGTTCAACACTTCTTCGGGCGTGCGATAACTCACCGTGAGATCGACGCGCGACGGCGTCCTACGTGGCGCGAGCACGTTTAACAACACGTCCCACGAGGCCGACGACGAGGCCGTCGTCGCTTGACCCATGTCACCGACGATCGTCATCGAGCCCGTGAGATCGCGACGCTTGAGGACGCGAAGCTCCATCGGTGAGAGATCTTGTGCTTCGTCAACCACGATGTGCCCGTACGTCACGAACTCCGCCTCGTCGAGTTCTTGGGACTGCGCGACGGCGAGTCGCTGGGCTTCACGCAGAGCGGCCGCGCGATGCACCCCGGAGTAGGCGTCGAGGTCGACGCCGTCGAGCACGCCGGGATCATTGGGCTTCGGAAGAGGCCGCGGACGACGACGCGGGCCCACCAAGACTCTCGCCTCGTCGATCAACGCGGCGTCGGCCTTGGTCCAGGCGATCTCTTCTGACGACGTGAACCGCGGGCGGTACAGCAGCTCAATTTCTTTCTCGCTCAACACGTCCTTGCCGGCCGCCTTCAACAGCGCCGGCGCGCCGAGGAGATCGTGCAAGAGCTCTTGTCCCGACAGACGGGGCCAGATTCGTTGCAACGCCTCTTTGAACTGGGGTGTCGAGCGAATGAGTTCGGCCAACTCGCCCACCGCGTTCACCTCTTCCGAGGCGTCGTGCACAAAGCGGTCGCGGTACTCGTTGGCGAGGCGCGTCGCGAGCTCTCGTCCGACGGCCGAGCGACGTTGGTTGTGGTTACCCGGGCGCCGGCGAGCGCGTTCCACCACTTCTTCGGAGTAGCGAGCGCGCAGCACCACGATCGCACGCCCCACGGGGATTTCGACGTCGTGGCGAAGCGCGCGCTCGCGCGTGCGAAGGGCTCGTGCGAGAACTTTCGCCATGCGCAGGTCGCCCTTTAACTGGTCCACCTCTTCGGGGTCGACGGCGCGAACTTCGACGTTCGTGACGAGTCCTGCGATGGTCGATAACGTGACGCCCGACTCTCCCAAAGACGGCAAGACGTTTTCGATGTAGTTGAGAAAGAGCGGATTCGGTCCGACCACCAAGACGCCCTGGCGCTCGAGGGTGGCGCGATGGGTGAAGAGCAGATACGCCGCGCGATGCAACGCGACGGCCGTCTTGCCGGTGCCGGGACCGCCCTGGACGAGGAGCACGCCCGCCAAGGGGCTGCGAATAATCTGGTCCTGTTCACCTTGGATGGTGGCAATGATGTCGCCCATGCGCCCGGTTCGCGCACGACCGAGCGCCGCGAGCAACGCGCCCGGTCCACCGAGCGCGAGGCCGCCGTCGACGAGACCCTCTTCGGTCGCGGAGCGAACTTCGCCTTCGGGTAGATCGAGTTCGCCGTTGGCGTCCGCGAAGTACTCGTCCTCAACGCCAGAGACTTCGTTCGCCCGAATGGCGACGTGACGTCGCCTTGAGAGCCCGAGGGGCTCGACACCCGTCGCGCGGTAAAACGCTTCGGCGACCGGAGCGCGCCAGTCAATCACCAAGGGATTAAGAGCTTCGTCGGAAACCGCGAGGCGACCAACGTGGTAGGTGTCGCCCGTGCCGTGGCCGTTGGCCCGGTAGTCGATGCGACCAAAGAAGAGCGACTGGTCACCAATGGCGAGTTGGTCGAGACGGTGCAGCGCGGTACCCATGGCGACGTCGCGTTCCACGAGGTCGCCGGCGCCGCGCATGTTCGCCACCGCCGCGCTGTCGCGAAGTGAGCGCGCGCCTTGACGCATGTGATCGAGTGCCCCTAAGGCGAGATCGAGGAACTCCTGCTCCTCGGCTATCTCACGCTCGTGCGCCATTGACGACCTCTCCTCGGTTCCCAAAATCGGGAAGAAACAAGTCTAGAGGAATCGAGGCGCGCCTCGGCCAACCAATGAAGAAGGGCGCTGGCCTAGATTGGTATCGGCAAAAGGAGCGTCGTGAAAGAGCCAGTATTCCTGCGGGCCTGTCGTGGCGAGACCGTGGACCACGTGCCGGTCTGGTTTATGCGCCAAGCCGGTCGTTCACTGCCCGAGTACCGAGCGTTGCGCGCCTCGGGATCGATTCTCGAAGCCATCGCGAATCCCGAGCTGGCTTGTGAAGTGACGATGCAGCCCGTGCGTCGCTACGGCGTTGACGCCGCCATTCTCTTCTCCGACATCGTGACCCCCTATCACGCTCTCGGCTTCGGCGTCGACGTTGTTCCTGGTCGCGGTCCGGTTATCGCCGATCCATTCAAGAGTGCGGCGGATTTGACGCGACTTCGCGATCTGAGTGAAGCCGACGTCGGCCACGTCACCAAAACTGTCGATCTCGTCGTGGAACAGCTGAAAGAGTCCGATACGCCCCTCATTGGCTTTGCCGGCGCGCCGTTCACGGTGGCGAGCTATCTCGTCGAAGGCGCGCCGACGAGAGAGTTCGCGGTCATTAAGACCATGATGCACGCCGAACCCGCGCTCTTTGGTCAACTCCTCGATCGACTCGTCGCTATCACCATAAGTTTTCTTCGCGCGCAGATCCTCCACGGCGCGCGAGCGATCCAACTCTTTGACTCGTGGGCCGGGTCACTGTCGCGCGAAGAGTACGCGCGTTACGCACTACCCGCGACCCAACGGGTTATCGATGGCGTCGCTGACCTCAACGTGCCGACGATTCTCTTTGGTGTCGGCACGGGTGAGCTCTTGGGTCTCATGAGTAGTGCGGGCAGCACGGTCGTGGGCATTGACTGGCACGTGGATCTCGACGAGGGCCGTCGGCGCGTTCATGGCAAACCCGTCCAGGGAAACCTCGATCCCGCCAGGTGTCTCGGTGGTGAAGACCTAGCCGTTGAAGCGACGCGTGAAGTACTCGCGAAGGCCGGTGCCGAGGCGGGCCATATCTTTAACTTGGGACACGGCGTCCTGCCAAGGACGGACCCCGCGGTACTCGAAGCGGTCGTTCGCGTCGTGCACGACGAGGGAAGGGCGGGCCTGAAGTGAAGACCGGCGTTCTCGTCATGGCCCACGGCACGCCGTCAGCGCCCGAAGGTATCGAAGCGTTCTACACGAGAATCCGTCGCGGCCACCCGCCGACGCCAGAGCTTCTCGCCGATCTCACGCGTCGCTACATGGCCATCGGCGGCACGTCGCCCCTCACGGAGCGCACGGCCGCCCAGGTCGCGGGCGTCGCCCGTGAGCTTGAAGTCGAGGCACCCGGTGCGTTCGACGTGCGCTATGGATCAAAGTTCGAGCCGCCGCTCCTCGAAGCGACGGCCGAGTCGTTTCGAAGTGACGGTTTCAAAAAAGTCGTGGGCATCGTTCTTGCGCCGCACTCGTCGTCGATGTCGACCGAGCAGTACATGAGTCGCGCGAAGGATGCCGTAGGCTTGAACATTGAGTTCGTCACGATTGGCGCGTGGTACGACGCGCCGGGCTTCTTAGATCTCATCGCTCGTCGGGTCAACGACGCGCTCGCGACGATTCCTGCTTCGCGCCACGAGACCACCGACGTCATCTTCAGCGCGCACTCGCTACCGCAGAAGGTCGTCGAACACGGCGACACCTACCCCGAACAACTTAGGGAGAGCGCGGTGCTGGCGGCGGAAATCGCTGGTGTTCGTTCCTTCGACGTGGCCTGGCAGTCCGCCGGACGCACCCCCGATCCCTGGCTGGGCCCGGATATCTTGGTGGCACTGCGCGACAAACGAGCGCAGGGATTCACCGACGTCGTGTCGTGCCCGATTGGCTTCGTTTCTGATCACCTCGAGGTTCTCTTCGACATCGATATCGAGGCCCAGAGTATCGCGCGCGAAGTAGGCCTCAATCTGGTTCGCACCGCGTCACTCAACGACGACCCCGCGTTCCTGAGCGTGCTCACCGGCGTCATCAGAACAGCCGCTGGTACGTGAGTCGCGCCTCCGTCGTCGTGGTCGGCGGAGGTATTAGTGGCCTCGCGGCCGCGTGGGAACTCTCTGGCGGCGACGCTGGTCCCAACAACGCAACGCCGCGCGTTGAACTGATCGAAGCGAGCGAACGACTCGGGGGCTCACTCGCCACGACGACGTTCGCCGGGCGCACGATAGATCTCGGCGCCGACGGATTTTTAGCGAGGCGTCCTGAAGCCGTGGCGCTCATCAAAGCACTCGGACTGAGCGAAGAGCTGGAAGCGATCAGCGCGAGTGGCGCGTCGTTGTGGGCGCGAGGCGCCTTGCACGAACTGCCCAGCGGTCTCGTCCTTGGCGTACCCACGAACCTTCAGTCGATCCTCAACTTCAAAGGACTGTCGTGGCGAGCTCGACTGGCGGCGCGGCGTGACGTTCTCCTTCCCAAGCGAATGCTCGTGGGCGATGACGCGAGCATTGGCGAGATTGTTCACACCAAGCTCGGCCGCGAACTGAGCTACCAGTTCATCGAGCCCATGATCGGCGGCATTCAAGCGGGTCGTATCGACGAACTCTCCGCGAAGTCCGTCTTTCCCGCTCTCTTCGACGCGGCGAAGAAGGGCGGCTCACTCATGAAGGCGCTGCGTTCATCAAATCCCGTTAGCTCTGAATCTGAGGACGAAACGGTGACGAGTGTCCCGGTCTTCTATTCGCTGAGAAATGGCGTCGGATCGTTACCGAGTGATCTCGCGAATCGTCTCAATGAACGCGGTGTGGTTCTTCGACACGGTGTCTCGGTGAATGCTCTGCGCCGCACGCCGGCCGGCGCCTACCCCTGGGAGGTGGACACGCTCAACACGACGACGCCCGCCAACGCGATCATCCTCGCCACGCCGGCGCCCGTGGTGGGTGCGCTACTCGGTTCGCTCGATCCCGCCCTTGACGAACTACGACTGGTTGAAAGTGCCGGCGCGGCGATGGTGACCTTCGCCGTTGCGAACAGCGAGATCACGTTGCCCGCGCACGGCACGGGCATCCTCGTGCCGCTCCACACGGCCTGGTCCGGTGAAGGTTCGATGATGGTGACGGCCGTCACGCTGCTCGATCGCAAGTGGTCTCACCTTCATCGTGAAGCGGACATCGTGCTTCGCGCGCACGTCGGACGAAGTGACGACACTCGGTGGCTCGAAATGAGCGACGAAGAACTGACGCATCGAGTGCAAAATGAACTCACGGTGCTACTTCCCCACTTTGGCGAACCTTCGGCGTCACTCGTCCAACGTTGGCCACTCGGTCTGCCGCAGTACGTCGTTGGCCACGAGATTCGTGTTCAACGCGCGCGCGCCGCCAGCGCCAAGTTCTCCGTGGCCCTCGCGGGCAACGCCTACGACGGCGTGGGCATTCCCGCAAGCATCGGTTCTGGGCGCCGAGCGGCGCGAGAGGTTCTCGAAATGATGAACCACTGACGACCAAGGAAAAGAGCCACGAGGTACTTGGTTACGCACCGCCGTCCGAGTTCGAGGCACGCCACGATGACTCCACCGGGGCAGTACGTCTGCCCATTTTGAAGGAGAACTACTCTCTACAAATCCCGAGGTGATTCGTCGCCACGTTGGCCGGAAACTGGACTCAATCCAGATATCGATGTAGTCTGCCATTGTGATCTTAAGTCCGACTGATCTACTACGTCAACACGGTATACAAGTTACGGCCCAGCGATTGGCTGTCCTACGGGCAGTGTCCGGGCGACCCCACATCTCGGCCGAGGACGTAACCCAGGTGGTCGGAATTGAAATCGGCGCGATCTCGCGCCAAGCCGTCTACGACGCCCTCGGCGTCCTCGCCGACAAGGGCCTCATCCGGCGAATTCAACCCGTCGGGTCACCAGCCCGCTACGAAGATCGCGTCGACGACAACCACCATCACCTCATATGTCGCGTATGCGCTCGTCTGGTCGACGTCGACTGCGCCGTCGGTGCTGCGCCTTGCCTCACCGCGTCCGACAACAACGGCTACGAGATCGACGAAGCCGACGTCGCGTACTGGGGTCGATGTCCGCAGTGTCAAGCGGAGGGCCACACGCCGAGTCGCTTCGATTCGTCTACGGCTCATCGTCGAAGCCCGCGCAGAACCCCCGCCCAAAAGAGTCCATCCCACCAATCAAAACCTGAAAGCGACGGTACCCGTGACCGATATTGATCCTTCAATCCAAGACGAGAGCATGGACAACGAGAGCAAGTGCCCGATCGCGGGCGGCGCGTTCACCCAATTGAGCGGAAGCCTGCCGAACGAGAAGTGGTGGCCGAATCAGTTGAACCTCAGGATCCTCCACCAAAACTCGCCTACGGCCAACCCTCTCGACGAGAGTTTCGACTACGTCGAGGAGTTCAAGACACTTGATCTCGACGCCCTCAAGAAGGACGTCGTCGCTCTCATGACGGACTCACAGACTTGGTGGCCAGCCGACTACGGCCACTACGGGCCACTGTTCATGCGCATGGCGTGGCACGGCGCGGGCACGTACCGTATCGGCGACGGCCGTGGCGGCGCCGGGTCGGGCGCGCAACGTTTTGCGCCCATCAACAGTTGGCCCGACAACGTCAACCTCGACAAAGCGCGCCGACTGCTCTGGCCAATCAAGGAGAAGTACGGGCAAAAGATCTCGTGGGCGGACTTGATGGTCTTCGCCGGTAACTGCGCACTGGAGTCAATGGGGTTCAAGACCTTCGGTTTCGGCGGCGGACGCGTGGACATCTGGGGACCAGAAGAGGACATCAACTGGGGGCCCGAGACCACCTGGCTCGACGACGAACGCTACAGCGGTGACCGCGATCTGGCCAATCCGCTCGGCGCCGTGCAAATGGGCCTTATCTACGTGAACCCCGAAGGGCCGAACGGCAACCCCGACCCCCTTCTCGCCGCCAGAGACATCCGCGAGACCTTCAAGCGCATGGCGATGGACGATGAGGAGACCGTCGCGCTCATCGCCGGCGGCCACACCTTCGGCAAGACCCACGGCGCCGCTGAACCCCTCCCGTACGTGGGACGCGAACCCGAAGCTGCCGGCATCGAAGAACAGGGTCTTGGCTGGAAGAACAGCTTTGGCACTGGTGCGGGCGACGCGACGATCTCGAGTGGACTCGAGGGCGCCTGGACCATCACCCCAGTGACGTGGGACTACACATTCTTCGACATCCTCTTCGCCTTCGAGTGGGAGCTATCGAAGAGTCCGGCCGGTGCATTCCAGTGGAAACCCAAGGATGGCGCCGCGGCCGGCACGGTGCCGGACGCCCACGACGCGTCGAAGAGGCACGCCCCCACGATGCTGACGACTGACCTCGCTCTCCGCGTCGATCCGATCTACGGGCCGATCTCGAAGCGTTTCCACGAGAACCCCCAGGCGTTCGCCGACGCTTTCGCGAAGGCGTGGTTCAAGTTGACCCACCGCGACATGGGGCCGCGTTCGCGCTACCTCGGCCCGTGGGTACCCGCCGAACCCCAACTATGGCAAGACCCGATCCCCGACGTCACGCACGAGTTAATCGGGACGCGGGAGACATCTGAACTTAAGGCCACGCTGCTCGGGTCGGGCCTGTCCATCGCCCAGTTGGTGTCCACCGCCTGGGCTTCGGCGTCGACGTTCCGCGGCACCGACAAGCGCGGAGGCGCTAACGGAGCACGTATTCGCCTCGCGCCGCAAAACGATTGGGCGGTCAACAATCCGCCGGAGCTCGCGAAGGTGCTGCAGACTCTGGAGGCGATTCAGAAAAGCTTCAACGGTTCGCGTACTGACGCGATGGCGGTCTCCCTCGCTGACCTCATCGTGCTCGGCGGCTGCGCGGCCGTCGAGCAGGCGGCCAAGATCGTCGGGCGCGACGTGCAGGTTCCCTTTGCCCCAGGTCGCACCGACGCCGACACGGAGCACACGGACGTGGAGGCCTTCGCCGTACTCGAACCGACAACGGACGGGTTCCGCAACTACCTCGGACACGATCAGCGCCGCACGGCGGAGGATCTGCTGTTGGACCGAGCACGCCTGCTGACCTTGAGTGCTCCCGAGATGACGGTGCTTCTCGGTGGCATGCGAGTGTTGAACGCAAACTTCCAAAAGTCCGAACTCGGCGTGTTCACAAAGCGGCCCGAAGCATTGACCAACGATTTCTTCGTGAACTTGCTCGACATGGGCACCGAGTGGAAACCGACGTCGCCGTCCGAGGAAGTCTTTGAAGGGCGCGATCGAGAAACGGGCGAGCTCAAGTGGATTGCGAGTCGCGCCGATCTCGTCTTCGGTTCGAACTCCCAACTTCGCGCGATCGCCGAGGTCTACGCGTGCGACAACTCGCAGCAGAAGTTCGTGCACGACTTTGTGGCTGCTTGGGACAAGGTTATGAATCTGGATCGATTCGACCTTGCCTGATCTCGACGAACGGGCTCCGCTTCGTAGGCTGAGCTCAAGGTCCCGTGCGCCGCGGATTCGAACAGTTACAGGTAGTAGCCAGAATGGATGTAGATGCACGGCACGCCCTCGCTGACGTACATCGCGTGGTTCTTCGGGTCGTCGTCGAGCGCGAGACGCACGTCAAAGCCGTCGATGAAGAGTTGGTGCAGCGTCTCGCGCTTGAACCGGTCGACACCGGAGTAGTCGCCGTATTCGCGCATGATGAGGAGGTCCCAACGGAGCTTGTAGTGCTCGAGCCACGCCACCGTCGGGGCCTGGACCCTGCGAGGACGGCCCGTCACGAGAATGACCGCGATCGATGAATCGAGCAGCTCAAGGAGCCGTTCGATCTCTTCAATGATTGGATCATCACCGACGGCGTCAAAGAAACTCCGCCAATCGCCCCAGTCGAGGTAGTGCTGACGACCGGCGGCGTCGGCCAACACGCCGTCAATGTCAAAGATCACCGCCGAACCGGGGGTGAGTGGCGTTTCGCGCCAGTGCCAGTTCTCGTGAGGGCTCTCGGGTGTCATCAGTGCTTTTGTCGTCGCAGCCAACGCCACGGCGATGTCTGCGAGACTAGACCCCGTGGCAGGGACTGAACGACGTACGATTCCGGTTCCCTACGGTCATCACCTGTACGTGGTCAGCGATCTCTCACTCTCGCCCACCACGGACGTCACCAGTCGACCCATCAAAGAACTGCTCAGTTTGCTCGGTGAAATTGACGACGCGGCCGTGGTCGTCGTCGCGGGCAACCTGTTTCACCCCGATTCGACCTCGGATCTGGCGAAGTTCATCGAAGCAACGCTCATCGCGCTGCCCACACTGCGCAGCGAATTTGAGGCCTTCTGTGCCAAGCCGGGCCACCGGCTCTTCGTGCTGCCGGGCGGCGACGACGAGGAACTTCGCGACAACGAACGCGCCCAGGCCCTGCTCAAGGAACTCGGCGTCATCGTCGCGAGTGACCTCATGTTGCAGATCGCCACCGCGAGTGGTGTACGCGACCTCGCGGTGGTGGCGGGCACCTACGGCCTCGACGTCGCGCCCGTTGACCCGAGCGACCGCGCCGACGCCGACCGACTCGAAGATCCCCACGCGCTGGAACGATTCGTCTCGTCGCGCGTTTTGTATCGACGACTCGGCGCCTGGGTGTGGCTGCCGATTCTCGCCATAGCGCTGCTCGACGTGTGGGGCTTCGTCATGGCCATCGCCGGACACTTCACGCATCACCACTTCAGTTTGCACCTCATTCATTCGACGGGGTTCTGGACCAATCTGTCCGTCGAACTCGTCGCCATTGCCGTCGTCGAAACCTTTATCGCGGCCCTCGCCGGACTGATCGTTCGACGACGCTTCGAGCGCCGAAACCGAGGCGCGAAGAGCGACGAACTGAGTGAACCGCTTACCTTTGCCAGGGTCGGCGACGTGGACGCGCTCGAGTTTGCCCGACGCGTCGTCGAACGCGGCGGTGCCGGCGCCGTCGTTGGCGGAGCGCCGCGTCCGGCGCTGGCGTTTCTCGATCATGGCGTCTGCGCGGCGCCGGGACCTTCGAGGACGGTGCTGGTGGAGCGACACGGTCGCTTCGGTCTTCCGCCAGTTTTTAGCTCCTTCGATCGACTCGGCGTCGTCGAGATCGAGGCGGCGAGCACGGTGCAGGTGCGACTCTTCGCCGGTGAGTCGGCGCGGCGCCGAGGAACCGTACTCGAACGACTGATCGCGGGCACCAGCACGCAACCGTCTCCCTCGTCGGTCACGACGACGGTGGCCTCGTGGCCGAACGGCAGTCCCTTTCCGGTCAACCTCGAACGACTGCGCGACCAACGTCGTCAGCGAGTGATTCGACGATGGGCCGGTGGACTCATCTTCCTCGACGGCTTACTCAACGTCGCGGTCACTACCGTGCGACCACTGCGTAGCCACCTGCACCTGGTGCTGTCGGTCCTGCCGCTCGGGGTCGCCAAGTCGGCCGCCGCGCTGACGGCGGTCGCCGGTATAGCGATGATCATGCTCGCGCGGGGCCTTCGTCGTGGTCAACGTCGATCGTGGTTTCTCGCGGTGTCGATACTCGCGATCACGATCGTCGCGCACGCCCTGCGTGGCGGCACCATCGTGTCGTTACTGATCGCAGCGGCTATTTTGGTCGTCCTCGTTGGACAACGCCGCTACTTCCAAGCCACGACGGATCGTTCGAGTGTGGCGAGCGCCCTGCCGCGACTCGGTCTCGTGGCCCTCGTGGCGATCGTGGCGGCGACGCTCGGGGTCGAGGCCACGGCGAGACATCACCATCTGCCCAACATCGGCGTGGTCATCGTGGCCTGTATGGAGCGACTCGGGGGACAGTCCGACATTGCCTTGCCCGATCGCGCGGGCGACTTCGTCAATCCGACGCTGCTCGCCATTGGCGTCTCGCTCATCATCTCGGCTCTCTATCTCCTCACCCGTCCCGTCGTCGATCGACGGCTCTCCACTTCGGCGAGCTCGACCGAGCGACGACTCGCGGAACTTCGTGCGAGAGATATCGTCCGACGCCACGGCCGAGGAACGCTCGACTACTTCGCGTTGCGTGACGACAAACAGTTCTTCCTCTTTCGAGACTCGCTCGTCGCCTACGCCGTCTACGGCGGAGTGGCGCTCATCTCGCCCGACCCCATTGGCCCCAGGGCCGAACGTACCGAGGTCTTGAGCGCCTTTCGCGACTTCGCGGAGTCGAGGGGCTGGACAATTGGCATCATGGCCGCCGGCGAAGAGTGGCTCCCGATCTATCACGCGGCCGGGATGCACTGCCTCTACATCGGCGACGAAGCGATCGTGGACTGCCAGCACTTCACGCTCCAGGGCCAAAAGATGAAGGGGCTACGCCAGGCCTGCACGCGGCTCGTTCGTCACGGTTACCACGTAGAGTTCTTCGATCCTTCGAAGATCGAGCCCTCACGCGTGAGCGAGATCGTGGAGATGATCACGATGCTCCGTCGAGGCGGCGGGGAACGGGGATTCTCCATGATGCTCGGTCGGCTCTTTAACCCGAAGGACAAGGGACTGCTGGTGACCGTCGTCTACGACCCGAACGCCAAGCCCGTCGCGGTTTGTCAGTTCGTTCCCTCGCCGGCGATTCACGGCTACTCTCTCGATCTCATGCGCCGCGACCCCGGCGAGCACCCGAATGGACTAATCGACTTCGCGCTCTGTTCGACGATCGAACACTTGCGTCTACAAGGCGCGCAGGGACTGAGTCTTAACTTCGCGGCCTTTCGATCGGTGCTGGAGGGCGAGCGCGGCGAAGGCACCTTCACCCGAGTGGAGCGTTGGGCCATCAAACGACTCTCGGGCATCTTGCCCATTGAGTCGCTGTGGACTTTCAACTCGAAGTATCAACCAACCTGGCTGCCGCGTCACCTGGTCTATCCGGCCGCCGAGAGTTTCGTGCCGGTTGTCGCGGCGATACTGCGCGCCGAGAATCTCACTGAGCTGCCGGTCCTCGGAAGGTTCCTCGTCAACGATCCCTCGAATCGCCCGGGAACGGTGGTGCCCGATGAGGTCCTGGCGGCCGCTCGCGAAGTCGACGAAGCGGCGTCCTCTAGTTGAGACGCTTCGCGATTGCTTCGGCCAGTCGGGTCGCGGCGCTCTCTTCGTAGGTGAGAAAGAGCGACGGCTCGACGAGTTCGAGTTCCATGACCGCCCACTCCTCGTGGATCTGCACGAGGTCCACGCGCGCGTAGAGCAGGTGCGAGAAGCCCTTGGCGTTGAGCACCGACTCCGCGAAGCTGATCGCGTCGGGTTCGCCCTCGGCCGGTGACATCTGATCGCGACGAAAGAGTTGGTGGCGATCGAGCTCGGTGACGTTCAACATTGCGCCCTTAGTCAGGGCGTGCGAGAACGCGCCGTCAATGAAGATCAGAGCGCGTTCGCCAATCGTGTCCACCGAGTCCACGTAGGGCTGAATCAATACGTCGCGACCTGCCTTGTGCAGTGCCTTCACGTGGGCCAGCGCCGTGGCGTGTTCACTGGCGTCGTAGCGCTCGGCGTCCATCGAGCCCGCCCCCACGCAGGGCTTCACGACGAAGTCACCGTCGAAAAAGCGCGGCTTCTTTCCCATGTCGCAAAAGTGTGAGGGGAGGATCCGCAGTCCGTGGGCCTCGAGATCGGCCAGGTAGTGCTTGTCCGTGGAGTATTCGACGACCCCGTAGGGATTGGCGAGGTGCTTGATGCCTTTGGCCCAACGAAGAAACTCCGCGCGCCGTGACGAGTAGTCCCACGTCGAGCGAAGGACCACGAGGTCGTAGCGGTCCCAGACAACCGACGGGTCGTCCCAGACGGCTAAGTCGGCGTGTACGCCCGCGACGGCCAGCGCCTCCATCAGCACGGGACTGTCGGGATCGACGTTGTATCCGAGACACGTGGCTAGTGCGACGCGACTCACGGCAAAAAGAGCAGCGTGGCGTGTTGGGTCCACGTCGCGAGCGGTCCGGGCCAGAGGCCAAAGAGGATCGCCACGATCACGCCGACGGCAATCACCTTGCCGGTGAAGAGCGGCACGTGTACACGCGTGCCCTCGACGTCGTCGTCGGCGTAGAGGGTGAGAATCCAGCGAAGGTAGAAGAAGGCCGCGATCGCCGCCGACAGAATCGCCACCAACGCGAGCGCGCCCCCTCCGGAGTCGATCGTCGCGGCGAGCACCGAGTACTTCGCGTAGAAGCCCACCGTCAAGGGCGCACCGAGTTGGCTGAACAGCAACACGGCCAACGCGCCGCCCAGCCAGGGCTGGCGCCTCGCGAGGCCTCGGTAGTGATCAATCGAGTGCAGTTCATCGCCCGTGCCGCCGATCAGTGTCACGACGGCGAACGTCGCCACGACGACCGGCGCGTAGGTCATGAGATAGAAGAGTGTCGACGCGACACCGCGGGCGCTGCCCGACCAGACGCCGAGCAACATGAAGCCGGCTTGGTTGATCGAGGAGTACGCGAGCAGGCGCTTGACGTTTCGCTGCACCAGAGCGACGCTCGCGCCCACGACGCAGGTGAGGACCACCAAGACGAAGAGGATCGGCCGCCAAGTGTCAAGCTGGGTGCCCAGCGCAGAAATCAAGACTCGAAGGAACGCCGCGAAGGCGCCGACTTTTACGATCGAGGCCATGATGCCCGTCACCGGCGTCGGGGCGCCCTCGTAGACGTCAGGCGACCAGAGATGGAATGGCACCGCCGCGACCTTGAAGGCGAAGCCGATCAGCAACAGCGCTCCCCCCGCGTAGAGCAGTCCGGGGCGAAGAATGACGTTGGCGCCCAAGAAGTACGAGATGGACGAGAGGTTCGTCGAACCGGTCGCGCCGTAGACGAGGGCCGCGCCGTAGATGAAGATCGCCGAGGCGAAGCCGCCAAGCAAGAAGTACTTCAGCGCCGCCTCCGCGGACGTGGCGCGGTGACGATCGAAGCCCACCAACACGTAGAGACCGATCGAGAGTATCTCGAGGCCCAGAAAGATGACGATCAGATCGTTCGCTTGGACCATCAACAGTGCGCCGGCGCTCGAGGCGAGGGCCAGGATGTGAAAGTCCGCGCCGGCGACGCGTTCGCGCTTCGCCCAGTCGTGCGCGACGAGCGCCGAGAGCATCACACTCACTGCGATGACGACGTTCGCGACCACGGAAAAACCGTCCAGCACGATGGCGTGCGCCACGGTGGTCGTTGGACCGTGTTTCGCGATGTACGACCACTGAAAGCACGCGTAGACGAGTGTGGCGATCGAGGTCGCGACGGTAACGCCCGTCGCCCAGTTGATGGTCACCTTGGTCTTTACGAGCGCACTCATGACTAGCAACGCCAATGACGCCCCGAAGAACGTCAGGATCGGCAGTAGCGCCAGGTAGTGGATGCTCGGAACGACGAGGTTCACTTCTTCACCCCCGCGGGCGCCACGTGGTGGATGAGTTGTTGCACCGAGGGCGTGATGCGATCGAGGACGGGCTTAGGAAAGACACCGAGCGCGAGAATCAACACGACGACCGGCACGAGAACCCAACGCTCCTTGGCCGAAGCGTCGCTGATCGACGCGTTCGCGCCCTCGGCGCGTCCGTGAAAGACGCGCTGGTAGGCCCAGAGGAGGTACACGGCGGCGGCGAGGACACCCGTCGTGGCGATCGCGCCCCACCAGGCGTGGGTACCAAAGGTGCCAATGAGAATGAGGTACTCACTCACGAAACCTGAGAGTCCCGGCAGGCCAATCGAGGCCAGCATCACGACGGTGAAGAGCGCGGCCATCACGGGGGCGGGACCTTGCAGACCGGTCAAGTCCTTGACCTGGTACGAGCCGCGGCGCTGTTCGATGAAACCAATGATGAGAAAGAAGCCGGCCGTGATGACCCCGTGGTTGAACATCAACAACACCGCGCCGACCATGGCGATCTTCGATCCGGTCATGATGCCAAGCGTGATGAAGCCCATCTGGGCCACCGACGAGTAGGCCACGAGGCGCTTTAAGTCTGGCGTCGCGCACGCGATCAACGAGCCGTACAAGATGCCAATCACCGCCAACGTCAACATGATCGGTCGCATCGTCGGTAGCGCCAAGGGAAAGAGCCCCACGGCGAAGCGCAACAGTCCGTACGAGCCGAGTTTCGCAAGTAACGCCGAGAGCTCGATCGACCCACCTGTCGGCGCTTCGGCGTAGGCGATCGGCGACCACGTGTGCAAGGGCCAGATCGGGGACTTGACGGCGAAGGCGATCGCGAAGGCGACGAAGAGCCAGACGGCCGTCCCGTGAGTCATCGCCGTCGCGGACAGCGCACTGTAGGAAAAGGTCAGCGCTCCGTTGGTCTGATGCTGGTTGGTAAAGCCCAGGTACAAGATGCCAATGAACAAGAAGGCCGAACCGCTAAAGGTGTAGATGAAGAACTTCAGCGCGGCCTTGGCGCGCTGCACCCCGCCCCATTCGGCGATGATGAAGTAGCTCGGCACGAGGGTCAACTCGAAGAAGATGAAGAACTCGAGCACGTCGTGGCTGAGAAAGCTCGCCATCGTGAACGACGTCAGCGCCAGGAGCCAACCCACGAAGGCCGCTTCGCGGCGCTTGTCGCGGGCACCGAGGAGAGCCAGGAACAACACCAGCGCCGTTAGCACGACCATCAACAACGAGATGCCGTCGACCGCGACGTCGTAGGCGAGACCAAAGGGCGCCGACAGGACGTGGCGCGTCGCGAAGTCGAAGGTCTGCGCGTTCTTGACGTGGGGGTTGTAGAGCACGGCGACGACTACTGCGAGCACCATCTCCCCGCTCGCCGTTCCGACCCCGACCGCGTACGAGAGACCTTCCGTCTTACGAACGAGCGCCGCGGCGAGCGCCCCGGCGAGGGGCACGACGATGAGCACGAGGAGATAGATCGACGAGTGCATGCTTAGTGAACCCTCGAAACGAGATAGACAATGATGACCGCGAAGCCGAGCACCATCGCGAGCGCGTACTGACGAACGAAGCCCGACTGGACCTTGCGCAGTCCCTCGGCGCTTCTGCGTATAGCGACCCCGACGCCAGTGACCGCGCCGTCAATGATCTTGGGCTCTACGACGTCGTCGCTGAATCGCGCCGCGTCGGTGAGCGGGCGGCCAATCGTGGTGTCGTAGAAGTCGTCCCAGTGCCAGACGTGTTCTAGGAACGAAGACTCGAATCGCGGGGACTCGGAGACGCCGCGCCAGATCGAGTACGCCGCGAGCAGACCAAAGACGGCCGCGGCCACGTCAACGAGCGCGAGGCCCCACTGGGCGACCGTGCTCGACGAGGCCACCGCGGGCACGAAGCCAAAGGTCGGGTTCAGGAAGGCCGCGAGTGACCTCGAGTGGGCCCAGGGCAGATTGATCAGTCCGCCCAACACGGACAGGACGGCGAGCACCACGAGCGGCAACGTCATCACCCAGGGCGACTCGTGGGGGTCGTGACCACCGGTGTCCTCGCGGAAGCGCTCGGTCCCTCGAAACGTCAGGACGAAGAGTCGCGTCATGTAGTACGCGGTGAGAATCGCGGTCACGACGCCGAGCAACCAGAGCGCCTTGTTATGTTCGAAGACCTTGGTGAGGACGTCGCCCTTGGCGAAAAATCCCGAGAAGGGTGGGATGCCCGAGATGGAGAGCCACGCGACGAGGAACGTTGGGAACGTCAGCGGCAAGTACTTCTGTAGCCCGCCCATTTTTCGCAGGTCCTGTTCACCGTTCAGTGAGTGGATCACCGAACCCGCGCCCAGGAACAACAGCGCCTTGTAGAAGGCGTGCGCCACCATCAAGAAGATCGCGGCCGAGTACGCGCCCACGCCCACGGCCAATACCATGTAGCCAATCTGCGAGACCGTCGAAAAGGCCAGGACCTTTTTGATGTCCTTCTGCGACGTGGCGATGGTCGCCGCGACAAAGGCGGTGCATCCCCCGATGAGGGCGATGGTCGCTCGTCCGTCGGGCGACATCGTGAGTACTGGCGACATGCGAACGAGCAGATAGACACCGGCCGTCACCATGGTCGCGGCGTGGATCAGCGCCGACACCGGGGTCGGGCCCTCCATGGCGTCGGGCAGCCAGTTAAAGAGCGGGATCTGCGCGCTCTTGCCCGTCGCGGCGAGCAAGAGTGCCAAGACCGTCAACGTGGCGACGGTCGGCGAGAGCGAGCCCGCGACGTTAAAGATGCCCAAGTACGTCAAGGTGTGCGCGTGGCTAAAGATCAGGAACATCGCGATGAGTAGTCCAATGTCACCGACGCGGTTGTAGAGAAAGGCCTTCTTCCCGGCGGACGCCGCGGCGTCCTTCGTGAAGTAGTAGGCGATGAGCCAGTAGGAACAGACCCCGACCCCCTCCCAGCCGACGAAGGTGAGGACCAAATTGTTGGCGAGCACGAGGAGCAGCATGGAAAAGACGAAGAGGTTCATGTACAAGAAGAACTTGCGGTAGTCTCTCTCTCCGCGCATGTAGCCAATGGAGTAGAGGTGGATTAGCGCGGAGATCCCCGTCACGAAGAGACACATCGTCACCGAAAGGGGATCGACGAGCAGAGCCGCCGGCACGTGCAGCGTGCCCACGGGAATCCAGTTGAAGAGATGAACCGTGACTTCTCGATTCGAACGATGCAGCAGTAGAACGAAGACCACGACGCTCATGACGAAGCTAAGCGCGACGACCCCGGTCGCGACGATGCCCACGTAACGTTCCTTAAGGCCGGTACCGTTGGCGAGCACGAAGATAAAGCCCACGAGCGGCAGAAGAAGGATCAACGTTGCGACGTGCGCCATCTCAGCCCTTTAGCTCTGACAACTCGTCAACCGACGTCGAGGACCGTCGTCGAAAGACCGCGACCACAATGCCCAGTCCCACGGTCACTTCGGCGGCCGCGACGACCATCACGAAAAAGACACTGGCCTGACCGGAGATGTCCGAGAGCGTGCGCGAGAACGTCACGAAGGTGAGATTCACCGCGTTCAGCATCAGCTCAACGCACATGAACATGATGAGGGCACTGCGGCGCGTCAAGAGTCCGAAGGCTCCGATGCCAAAGAGCACCGCGGCGAGTACTAGGTACCACGCGGCGGGAACGTTCACGACGTCACCTCCTCGTCGAGCGTGGCGCGCTCGCGACGAGCGAGCAGTACCGCGCCCACGACGGCGATGATCAACAGAGCGGCCGTGGCTTCGAAGGCGAAGACGTACGTCGTAAAGACTGCCGTGCCGAGTTGCTTCACGTTGGCCTGGCCGGTCGCGAGCGCGGAACCCGACACCGAGGTCGCGCCGGTCACCCAGTGCGACGTGGCCATCAAGGTGATGAGCCCGGCGATCGTAATGACGACGCCGATGCCGGCAAAGGCGCGCTGGCCGACGAGCGGCTCGACGCTCACGTGCATGTTGCGGTCAACACCCAGGAACATGATGACGAACAAGAACAAAACCACGATTGCTCCGGCGTAGACGATGATCTGTACCGCGGCCAGAAAGTCCGCCGACTGGGCGACGAAAGCAACCGCGACGCCAAAGAGCGTCATGATGAGACAGATCGCGGCGTGCACGGGATTTCTCACGGTGATGACGCCGAGCGCGCCGACAAGGATGAGCAGCGCCGAGGTGACGAACACCAAGATGGCCGGGATCGAGTAGGCGACCGCGAACATCAGTGACTCCCGCGGTGGCGCTTAGGCATCTTGTCGCGCATGCTGGTCATCACTCCCTGGAGGCCACGCTGGTCCTCGTTGACGTCCTCGGGCTGGAGGTGGCGAAAGAACGCCCGGCGAAGTTGCTTCGATCCCGTGGCTTCGTCGTCACGTTCGCCGTGTTGACCGGCTTCGGGCGCCCGCACCCCGGCGCCGAGGTCGCCGGTCCACTGCACGACGCCCTCGTAGGAGGCGTCACCCGAGGGAGACGTCGCGCGCATCCATCCGCCGCTCATGTCTGCTTCGCCGTCACGCCAATCCTCCCAGGGCAGGTGCTTCGGGTATCCGTGGTCGTCGACGACGAGTTCGGCCTTGGTGTAGATGGCGTCGGCGCGATTGGTAAAGGAAAACTCGAACATCTTCGTTTCGGTGATCGCCTGGGTGGGACAGGCCTCCACGCAGAGGTCACAGTGGATGCAGCGCAAGTAGTTGATCTCGTAGACGTAGCCGTAGCGCTCGCCGGGACTGACCGGATGATCGGGCGGGTTGTCGAGACCGCGCACGTAGATGCAGTTCGCCGGGCACGCGCCGGCGCACAACTCACAGCCAATGCACTTCTCCATGCCGTCTTCGTAACGATTGAGGACGTGGCGACCGTGCTGGCGCGGTTGCTTCGGGCGCTTCTCCTCGGGGTAGCCCACCGTGACCGGGGCGCGCGCGAGGTGTTGGAACGTGAGCTTGAAGCCGCCGAAGAAGTTGAGAGGATTCGCCACTACTCCTCCCCTTCAGTCCACGACCGCAGTACTTCCCCGGGCAGGGGACGTTCGCCGACGGTTGGAAGAATTGAATCGGCGCCGGTCTCTCTCGTTTGACCGAGCTCGAAGGCCCGACCCAGCACGACCGACGCCAGCAGTACGGTCGCGGCCATGATGAAACCGTAGGCCGGGCGCACGAGAAATCCCGCCACGACGAGCATCCAACCGAGGCTGAGCGGAATGAGACGCTTCCAGCCGAGGTCCATGACCTGGTCGTAACGAAAACGCGGCAGGGCCGCGCGAAACCAGATGTAACAGAAGCAGAACGTCACGGTCTTCAGTAAGAACCAGAGAATCGGAAAGATCCATCGCAGGTGCGAGATGTTGGGGATCCATCCCGCCGGCCCCCCGAAGAAGAGCGTCACGATGATCGCCGACATGGTGATGGTGTTCATGAACTCGGCCATGTAGAACAGCGCAAAGCGAATCGACGAGTACTCGGTGTTAAAGCCACCCACCAGTTCGCTGTCCGCTTCGACGACGTCAAAGGGCGGCCGACCGAGCTCGGCGGTGATGGCCATCCAAAAGATCACGAAGGGGACGAAGCCGAGACGTATGACGTTCCAGTGCCAGATGCCGTGGGCCTGGGAGGTCACGATGTCGTGGGTGGAGAGCGATCCCGTCACGAGCACGATGGTGACGATCGTGATGCCCAGCGCCGCCTCGTAGCTGATCATCTGCGCACTCGCTCGCACCGACGAGATGAGCGGGTACTTGGATCCCGACGCCCAACCCGCGAGCATCACGCCGTAGACCGAGATGCCCGACATCGCGAGCAGGACCAGTATGCCCATGGGCGGGTTCGCGATTTGGAGCATCACTTGGTGGCCCGCGATGTTTAAGGTCCCACCCACCGGCACGATCGAGAACGTGATGAGGGCGGGCACCAAGGCGAGGTAGGGCGCCAACTTAAAGACGAAGGGATCGGCCTCGGCCGGCAATAGGTCTTCTTTAAAAAACAGCTTGATGCCGTCGGCCAAGGTCTGCAAGATGCCAAAGGGACCCCAACGCTGCGGCCCGATACGGCTCTGCATGTCGGAGATCGCCTTGCGCTCGAACCAGATCATTAACGTCACCGAGCCCATCAAGACGGCGAAGCCCACCAGCACCTTGAGCACCACGATCAAGAGCACGACGCCAAAGCCGTCGACGCCGTGAACGAGGAGCGGATCGATCGTGGAGAGCCAGCTCATTTGGTCTTCAACCTCACCTGGGTGATGGCGCTCGATGGGTCCACGAGCGAGCGCGACGTGTCCTCGCCGTTCTCATCGATTAACGAGAAGACGACGTTGAGCGTGCCGCGCGGCGTCTCGTCGCTCAACGCGACCGGCAGACTCAGCGTGACCGTCGGACCCGTCACGTCCACGACGTCGCCGGTCACGAGACCCAGCCGGTCCAGGTCGAAGTGATTGAGGTACGCGGTCGTTCGCGCGACGAGGTTCGCGAGCGCGGGCGACCCCTGCACCGCGACACCTTGGTCATAGAGATGTCGTGAGACGTTGAGCGCCAGGGCGTAGGCGTCGAACGCGGGAACCTCCACGGCGCGCCCGGCCGAGATCTCGCTCAACGTGGCGCTGATCGGCGGCGGCGAAGGGCTGGCCTCTTCTTCGGCAACGGCGCCCGAGAACTCGCCGAGTCCGGCCATGTTCGTGGAACGAATACCGGGAAACGCCATGGGGTCAAGGGGTCGACGCTCCACGCGCTCTCTGGGGCGGCCCACCACGGCGCCCTCGTCGGAGACGTCGTTCAGAACACTGAGCGCGGGGTAGCCGACCGTCTCTTCGATGACTTTGGCGCACTCGACGTCGGAGAAGAGTCCCAGACTCTGGCCACACTGCTCGGCCAGTTCGGCGGCGATGTTGACGTCGGACCAGGCCGACCCGGGCGCGACGATCTTCGCCGTGACGGCGGTCACGCGACCTTCGATGTTGGTGACCGTGCCGTGGCGCTCGTGTTGGACCGCGGCCGGCAAGACCACGTCCGCGTAGGCCAGCGTCTTCCCGCCGTGTCCCGAGACCACGACCACGCCACCCGCTTCGAGGGCCGCGCTCGCGCCGCCGACGTCGAGCACATTACCGAGCAGACAGCCCAAGAGCAGCACGGCCTTTTGCTCGCCCGTTCGAAGGGCTTCTAGTTGTTGGAGAGTGGTGCGACCCTCGTCGTTCGCGGCGTAACCGCGTCCCGGTCGAAGTTTTGGTCCGAGACCCATGTCGAGCGCGCCCACGACGTTCGCTCGACGAAGAGCCGGCAGAAACTTCGCCGCAGTGAACTTCTCCGCGAGGACGCGAATCGCGCTCTCCATGACGCCCGCGTCTTCGGCGAAGTTGGGTCGTCCGACGATAAAGACGACACCTTCGCCACTTTCACCGAGTAGTCGACGAGTTTCGTTGAGATCGGCTTCGGTGACGTTCGAGCCCTTCAACACGGTGCCGTCGCTGCGGGTGAGGGCCGCGGCGACGAGGTGCGCCTCGCCGGGGCGAACGGGCATCGACACCCTCGCGAGTGAGTGCAGCCCGCTCGACGCAAAAGTGAACTCGACGAGTGCGTTCTCGCGCTTGATGAAGTTCTCTCTTAGGCGCAAGAAGAGAACGGGAAGTTCTTCGCGCAGGTCTCCCGTCAACGTCACGACGACGCGCGCGTTCGCCGCTTCGTCGATCGTGGCCCTCGAGAGGGACTGGATCAAGGCGCCGTCGAGTCCGTCGCCGTACTGCGCGTCGAGGTTGTCACTACCCAGCACACCACGAACGAAACGCTCCCAGGCGAAGGCGCCTTCGTTGGTGAGCGCGGCGCCGCCAATGGCGCCCACGCCACCGGGAACCTGCGCGGCGTCTTGAAGGATCGTCGCCGCGCGCGCCAGCGCCTCGCCCCACGTCGTGGGCGTCAAGACGCCGTTCGTGCGAACGAGTGGTTCACGAAGGCGCGACGCCGCGTTGAGGGGATCGAGAGACTCCTCGTTGCCGTCGATTGAGTCAAGCGTGAAGCGGCCCTTGTCGCAGAGCCAGCCATGATTCACGGGCTCACTGTCCACGCCGAGCACGCGCGTGAGTCGATTGCCCGAGGACTGCACGGCCACTCGACATCCCACGGCACAGGTCGTGCAGGTGCTCTCGACCTGTTCTAAGTCCCAGGGGCGCGCGCTGAAGCGGTACGGCTTGGCGGTCAAAGCACCGACGGGACAGATCTGCACGGTGTTGCCCGAGAAGGTCGAGTCGAAGGGTGTCGTCGGCGACGGCGCGACTTCGATTTGATCGCCGCGACCAGTGAAGGCGATCTCGGTGTCACCCGACACTTCGGCGCTAAAGCGCGTGCAGCGCGCGCACTGGATGCACCGTTCGCGGTCGAGCAGCACTAGCTCGCCGATCTCGATGGGCTTGACGAAGTGACGCTTCTCTTCAATGAAACGCGTCTCGCCCGATCCGTGCGCGAGGGTCTGATCTTGGAGGGGACACTCGCCACCCTTGTCACAGACCGGGCAGTCGAGGGGGTGGTTCGCGAGGAGGAACTCCAACACGCCGTCTTGGGCCTTCTTCACCTTTTCCGAGTCGGTGACGACCGTCATGCCGTCGTGCACTTTGATGTAGCACGCCGGTTGCAACGTCGCGCCGCGCGGGCCGTCAACTTCGACGAGGCACATTCGACACATGCCCACGGGTTCCATGCGGGGGTGGTAACAGAAACGTGGCACGTAGTGACCCGCGCGTTCGGCCGCTTCAATCACCAACTCACCGGGCGTGGCCTCGAGGCTTCGCCCGTTCACGGAGATAGTCACACCGGACTTGACGTCAGTCAAAGGGACATCCGCCCTTTTGGACGTGGCTAATGAACTCATTGCGGAACATCGAAATGGCGCGGGTGACCGACGAAGGGATCGAGGGACCGAGCGGACAGATGGTGGTTTGTTGCGGCGGCCAACCGAGGCCGGGTGCGATGTTGTCACAGAGATCGAGCAGAAGTTCGAGGTCCTCGACGCGTCCGCCACCGTGCTCCATTCGGTACATCACGCGTTCGATCCAACCGGAACCTTCACGGCACGGCGTGCACTCACCGCAGGACTCCCGAGCAAAGAACTTCGTTATGCGCCACGCGGCACGAACCACGCAGGTCGTTTCGTCAAAGACGATGACTGAACCCGACCCGAGCATCGAACCCTTCTCGCCCACCTCGTCTTGGCCGAGGGGCGTGTCCAACAGTTCCGCCCCGAACCACGGCGCCGAGACCCCACCGGGAATGAAGGCCTTGATGGTGTGGCCGTCGAGCAGGCCGCCACCGAGTGCCGGGTCATAGATGAGATCGCGAAAGGTGTTCTTCACCATCTCGACCTCGAAGACGCCGGGATTCTTCACGCGGCCCGCGAGCGCGAAGAGCCGCGTCCCGGTCGATCGACCGGCGCCCAGGGCCGCGAAGGCCTCGCCACCGTTCAACACAATCCAGGGAATGTTGGACATGGTCTCGACGTTGTTGACGACCGTGGGCTCGCCGTAGAGTCCGTTCACCGCGGGAAAGAACGGCGGCTTGATGCGCGGAAAGCCCCGCTTGCCCTCGAGTGATTCCAAGAGCGCCGTCTCGTCACCGCAGATGTACGCGCCCGCGCCCGGGTGCACGACGATATCGAGGGAGAAGTCCGAGCCGAAGATCTTTGATCCGAGCGCGCCGTGTTCGTAGGCGTCGTTGACGGCCTGTTGGACCCGCTCGAGCCCGAGCGCGAACTCGCCGCGCACGTAAAAGAACACTTGACTTACCTGCAGCGCGTACGCCGAGATGATGATGCCCTCGATGATTTGGTGCGGGTCGCGTTCGAGGAGGAGATGATCCTTGAAGGTCGCCGGTTCGGACTCGTCGCCGTTCACGACGAGGTACGAGACCGGCGATTTACGCAACATCGACCACTTACGACCCGCCGGGAAGCCCGCGCCCCCCCGACCAAGCAACGAGGCCTCGTCGACTTCGAGCGCGACGTCCTCGGGAAACATCGTGAGGGCCTTACGAAGTCCCTCGTAGCCGCCCGTCGCGAGAAACCGCGCCAGGGTGAACGAGTCGTCGTACCCGGTACGCGCCGTGACGATGCGGGGGGCTTCGAGGGTGGCCACTACTTCGTCTCCCCTTCGCGCTTCGCCCGCGCCGCCTTCGCCTCTTCACGCTCGGTAGCGATCTCACTCTTGGAAGCGTGCAGGCCGCCACTTCGACGCACTCGTAGCAGCGTGCCGTGGACGGGAATGTCGTGATCGCGACGTCCGTCTCTGAGTTCACCGACAAGTCCGTCAAAGGTCTCGGGAGTCGTCGTGCGAACGAAGCGGTGATTCACCTGCACGCAGGGCGCGAAGTTGCAGTCGGCGAGACACTCGGTCTCTTCCAGCGTGAACAGTCCGTCGTCCGACGTTGAACCCACCGAGCAGCCCAACGTCGAACTGGCGTGGTCGAGCAGCTCTAATCCCCCGGCCAAGAGACAGGCAATGTTCGTACAGATACCGACGACGTACTTGCCGACGGGCTCGAGGTGGAGCATGTCGTAAAAGGCCGCCGTGCCACGCACGTCCGCCGGCGTCGTGCCGGTCAGTTCGGCGACCTCAGCGATGCCCTCGACGCTGACGTAGCCGTCTTGCTCTTGGGCGAGATGAAGCAGCGGCAACATCGCCGAACGAGGTCGCGGGTAGAGCGCGATGAGTTCTTCGGCGCGCTGGCGAAGTTCGACGCGCAGGTGACTCACCGGTCCACCTCGCCCATGATGGGGTCGACCGACGAGATGACGGTGACGGCGTCCGAGACCAATCCGCCGCGCATCAAGAGTGGCACGGCCTGCATGTTCACGAAACTCGGCGCGCGCACGTGAATCCGGTACGGCTTGGGTCCCCCGTCGGCGACGAGGTAGCAGCCGAGTTCGCCGCGCGGCGACTCGATGGCGCTGTAGACCTCGCCAGCCGGGACGTGAAAACCCTCGGTGAAGAGTTTGAAGTGGTGAATCAACGCTTCCATCGACTCGTCGATTCGCACGCGCGGCGGCGGCGTGACCTTGGGGTCCTGGCTGCGGTAGTCGCCGCTCGGCATCTTTTCGATGCACTGGCGCACAATGCGCAGCGACTCACGAATTTCGTTGAGGCGAATGGCGTACCGGTCGAAGTTGTCGCCGAAGGTGCCGACGATGACGTCAAATTCCACCTCGTCGTAGGCCAGGTACGGCATCGAGCGACGAAGGTCCCACGGGACGCCCGTGGAGCGAAGGAGCGGTCCCGTCACGCCGAGGGCCAACGCCTCTTCGGCGGTGATGGGCGCGACGCCGATCATGCGACCGCGAAAGATGGGCTGACCGGTCAAGAGTTCGTCGTACTCGAAGGTGCGCTCGTAGATCGTGTCGCAGATGACGAGCACGTCGTCTTCCCAGCCGTCGGGCAGATCCGCGGCTACCCCGCCGGGTCGCACGTAGTTGAGGTTCATCCGCAGTCCGGCGGTCTTTTCGAAGAAGGCGAGGATCAACTCGCGCTCTCGAAAGCCGTAGATCATCATTGAGGTCGCGCCTAAGTCCATGCCGTTCGTCGCGAGCCACACCAGGTGCGACGCGACGCGATTGAGTTCGGACATCATCATGCGAATCCAGATGGCGCGGGTGGGCACTTCAATGCCGAGCAGCTTCTCCACGGCCATCGAGTAGCCCAGTTCATTGGCGATGGGACTGACGTAGTCCATGCGCGTCACGTTGGTGCCGCCCTGGACGTAACTCAGCACCTCGCCGGTCTTTTCCATGCCGGTGTGCAGATAGCCAATGACGGGCTTGGTACGCAGCACGAACTCGCCGTCGAGTTCGAGCATGAGACGAAGGACCCCGTGGGTCGAGGGGTGCTGGGGCCCCATGTTGATAATCATCGTCTCGTCGTCGCGGCGTTCGAAGTCGACGTCGTTGGGATCGAGCGTCAGTCCGCTCTGGCGAAGAACGGCGCCGACCTCGCGACCGAGTTCGTCGGTGGTCGTCTTCTTTCGTGGCTGCAGGCCTTGCGCGCCCTCGGACGTTTCAGCGGCGAGCAGGTCAACGCGCTCGGCGACGCGGATTGTGGGATCACTCACCGGGGACCTGGCGCTTCTTTGAACTGCACGGGAACTCTGCCAACGGCGTAGTCCTTACGCAGGGGGTGACCCTCCCAGTCCTCGGGCATCAAGATGCGCGTCAAGTCGGGGTGGCCGCTAAAGAGCACGCCAAAGAGATCGAAGGCTTCGCGCTCCATGGCTTCGGTGCCGGGATAGAGATCGAAGAGCGTGTCGACGCGAGGTTCTTCGTTGCCCGCTTGCACGCGAATGCGCACACGCTGTTTCTTCGAAAGACTGAGCAGATTGACGACGATCTCAAAACGCGTGGCGCTAACGCCCTCAGGTAGCGGACGGTCCAGGTGCTCGAGGTAGTCGACAGCGCAGAGATCGACGCACATCTCGAAGCCGTCGTCCTTGAAGGAGCGCACCAGGGGCACGTACTCTACGAGCGTCGGAAAGCAGCCGAGGTCGCTCGCCAGCACGTCGGCGGTAACGACGCCTGGGGGGGCCGTAAGAGGAAGTGGGATCACTTCGGCGTTCCCACCCTTACGGCCACGGGAACTTCCGGCGTCCAGACGTTCGACTGGTCTTCTACGTGCGTGGGGCGACCTTCGTGGCGGCGCTGGAGGATCTCGCCGGTGCGGATCTGCTCGTGGAGGGTCAATATAGCGTGCATGAGGGTCTCGGGGCTCGGGGGGCACCCCGGCGCGTAGACGTCCACGGGGACAATTTGGTCGACGCCCTGCACGATGGCGTAGTTGTTAAAGAGACCACCGGTCGACGCGCACACCCCCATCGAGATGACCCACTTGGGCTCCATCATCTGGTCGTAGACCTGGCGAAGAACCGGCGCCATCTTCTGGGACACGCGCCCGGCCACGATCATGAGGTCGGCCTGGCGCGGCGAGTTGCGAAAGACCTCCATGCCGTAGCGCGCGAGGTCGTAGTTCGCGGCGCCCGCCGCCATCATCTCGATCGCGCAACACGCGAGACCGAAGGTCGCCGGCCACACCGAGGCCCGACGGGCCCAGCGCACCAGGTCTTCGACCTGGCCGGTAAGAAAGTTGTGTTGGAGATCTTCGAAGGCCACTACGCCCCTTCTTTTTCGTCGGCGCCAATGCGCACAATCGTCGAAGAACTCGTACGTGGCGGCATGCCCGGCACCAAGTGCTTGATCGGTCCCCAGGTGAGGGCCCCTTCGGCCACCAAAAAGAGCAGCGCGCCAAAGACGGCGAGGGAAAAGACCAGTACTTCAATGAGACCAAAGCCACGAAGTTGGCGAAAGACCACGGCGAAGGGGTACATGAAGACGACTTCAATGTCGAAGATCACGAAGATCATCGCCACGAGGTAAAAGCGCACCGGAAAACGTTGTGGCGGCTCGATCTCGGGGACAATCCCACACTCGTAGGGCGCGAGCTTCGCGTCCGATGGTCGTTTGCGTGGCGCCAGAAAGGCCGACGCTACAAACGATCCCGACGCAAAGAGCACTCCGAGTATGAGTAGCCCCAGTATTGATAAGTACTGGTCCACGTCCATTATTTCTACCAGACCTCGCGAGACCCTTTCGCCGGTTGAGGCACTCTGGCCACGACGTAGGCTTGACGCGTGAAAAGCCTAAGTGACGTCGTCGCCAAAGAGACGATCTACGACGTCGTCATTGTTGGCGGGGGGCCATCGGGCTCGGCGTGCGCGTACTGGCTGGCCCACGCCGGCTGGTCGGTCTGTCTTATTGAGAAGAAACACTTTCCTCGCGAAAAAACCTGTGGGGACGGCCTAACGCCGCGCTCGGTCTACCAACTGAGCGAGATGGGACTCGAAGGAATCGTGGCCGCGAACGGCCATAAATACAACGGCCTTCGGGCTTTTGGCTTCGGCGCGTCGCTGGAGATGAACTGGCCCGAGCACCCGATTTTTCCTAACTACGGCTACACCATTACCCGCTTTAATCTCGACGGCCTGGTCGCGGAGAACGCGGCCAAGTACGGCGCGGACGTGTTAAACGGCGTTGAAGCGCTCGACCTCCTCGAACCCACCCCTGGAAATGAAGGCGGCCTGGTGGGCGCGTCGGGCGTTGTCGTCAAGGACAAGGACACCGGCGCGACCACGGAGATTCGAGGACGCTACCTGGTAATCGGTGACGGACAGAACTCGCGCTTGGGACGAGAGCTCGGCGTCACGCGTAATCGCGACTGGCCCATGGGTATGGCGCTACGTGGTTACTACACGAGTGATCGCCACGACGAACCGTGGATCGAATCACACCTCGACATTCGCGACACCAACGGCGAGGTCGTTCCCGGCTACGGCTGGATCTTTCCCCTCGGCGATGGCCGCGTCAACGTGGGCGTCGGACTCCTCTCGACCGGCGGGGCGTGGAAGGGCGTCAACACCACGAAGCTCCAGGAGTACTTAGTCGCGCAAGTCGCCGACGCGTGGGGCCTCAGCGACGGAACGTGCTTGGGACCACCGACGGGCGGACGGCTCCCGATGGGGCTCTCGATTGGTCCACGGGTGGGCGCGAACACCCTCACCATCGGTGACGCCACCGGCATGGTAAATCCCTTTAACGGCGAGGGCATCGCCTACGGCTACGAGTCGGGACGCTTGGCGGCGTCGGTCCTCGGTGAAGCACTCCTCGCCAACGACCCCTCCGCGCTTCGTCTCTACGAAGAGCGTCTGCAAGAGGCCTACGGCGACTATTTCAAAGTGGCGCGCGGCTTCGTCCGTTTGATCTCTGAGCCAAAGATCCTGGCGGCGTGCGTGGGCCTGGGACTACGCGTCGCGCCGGTAATGAACGAGATCCTCGCCGTGATGGCGAACCTTATGAGTAACGACGACAAGGGTCCCGCGGAGATCGGTTACCGCGCCGTGTCGCGCCTCGCGAACGCCATACCCGATCAAGCGTGGAACATGGTCTTTGGTGAGTCGACGCCTGCCCGCTAGCGCCGCGTCAAACAGCTTTTGACGTTGAGGTGCTCGTGCGCGAAAGCAAAGTGTTCACGATGTTCGCCAAAAAACTCTGCGTTTTCGCGAACGATCCCACGAGGGCGCTCAGCGTGATCTCGTAGTGTCCCTTCGTGATGATCACCATCACGAGTTGCAACTTGGTCGTGACCCCCGGCACCTGAATGGCCACCACCCCGCCGCGCGAATAGCCCTTGGTGAAGGTCACCGGCTGCCAGTTCGTCGCCCCGGGGGTGCCGGAGTTTGTCGCCCCGAGACCCGAAAGAATGAGCGCCGCGCTCGAATCGACAAAGCACTCGCCAAAGTTCTTCCTCGACATCTCCTTCGTGTCTTTACGAACCATCGTCGTGGTGTTGTAGTACTGCGACGTCGACGCGAGTTCCATGCCCCCGAGAGAGTTCGTGTTAAAGATGGGTGACGCCACTTGATAGTCGGGCTGTTGACCGGCCGCGCCGTAGACGCGGTCGTTCTTGTTGGTAACGCCGAGGCACGTCTGAAAGACCTGGGCCGCGGCGTCGAAACTTGAGTTCTTCGCGGGCGCGGTCGTTGTCGTCGAGGTGTAGACGACGCCCGCGGCCGGAACGAGCGCGTTCAACACCGAGTTCGTCGACGTGAACCAACTGACCGGCAGGTCCTTCAAGGTGAGATTCACGGCCTTCGCGTCGGCGAGTTCTTTCGCGCCGCCACTTCCTCGATTGAACCACGCCGCGATGCCCCCAGCGAAACTGACCAGCACCACGATCGCGACAATCACGAGCACGCCAACGCGGCGACGGCGATGCGTGACGACCCCACCGTGTTCCAAGACGAGAGCCCTGATTTTTTCAAAGTCCGTGAGTTCACGGTGGCGCCAGCAGTAACGTACGCCCCCAACCGTGCCAAAGAGCGCCATCTGAGAAGCGAAGCGAACGAGTTCGAGATTGCTTATCTCACTCCAGGGGGTCTGCCACGCCACGGCCGGGATGCCCGCGAGTTGCGTGAGGCCAGCGTCGTCCGCGAGGAGCACCACCGGCGACGTCGGCCCGTTCGGCACGAAGGACGGGCGCACCGACCAGTCTTCACTTCGCAAAGTCGTCACGCCGTCACCGCCCTCGCGGCCTCCGCGGCAATGCCGACGGTCCGTTCTAAATCCGCCCTGGTGTGCGCGAGTGAGACGAAGAGAATCTCGTACGCGCCAGGGGCCAAAGCGACGCCTCGCTCCAACATGGCGTGAAAGAACTTTCCGTACAGTCCGTTCTCACAGAGCACCTTCGCCTCGGTGAAGTTCGTGGGAACACTCACCTCTTCTTCGCCGAGGTAGAGACCCATCAGCGCGCCCACGCTCGGCGCCAACGCGAAGAGTCCGGCATCACGAATCGCTGCTTGGAGTTCACCGGCGAAGTTCGTGACGCGTTCACTAAGAATCGCGAGATCGTCCGGGGTCACGTGGCCGAGTACCGCGACGCCCGCGGCGGTGGCTAAGGGATTGCCCGAAAGCGTGCCCGCTTGGTAGACAGGTCCCGATGGCGCGAGTGATGAAAGCACCTTCTTCGATCCGCCAAAGGCCCCGACCGGCAGTCCCCCGCCGATGACCTTGCCAAAACACCAGAGGTCGGGCGTGACCCCGAAGAACTCTTCCGCGCCGCCTTGGGCTAAGCGAAAGCCCGTAATGACCTCGTCAAAGATCAGGAGCGCGCCGACGCGGTCGCACTCGGTGCGCAGTCCTTCGAGGAACCCCTGCAGCGGCGCGACGAGGTTCATGTTCGCCGCGACCGGCTCGACGAGTACGGCCGCGACACTGTCATCGAGCGTCGGAACCTCGTTGTACGGCGCCACGACGGTGTCCGCGACGGCCCCCGCGGTGACGCCCGCCGATCCGGGAAGTCCCATCTGCGCGACGCCACTACCGCCCGCGACCAACAGGGCGTCCGAGTGACCGTGGTAGCAGCCGTCGAACTTCACGATCTTGTCGCGACCTGTGAAACCTCTGGCGAGTCGTACGCAACTCATGACCGCTTCGGTGCCCGAGGAGACGAGACGAACCTGCTCGAGACTACGAACGCGCTCCGTCATGGCCTCGGCCAGCAACACCTCGCCGGGCGTGGGCGCGCCAAAGGTCGTGCCCTTCGTGGCGGCTTCTCGCAACACTGCTACGACGGTGGGGTGAGCGTGACCGAGGAGCGACGCGCCGTAGGACTGTACGTAGTCGAGGTAGCGCGTCCCCTCAACGTCAACGACCTCGGCGCCTGCGCCACTGGCGACGGTGTAGGGAGTCCCCCCGACCGAGCGAAACGACCGCACCGGTGAGTCGACGCCTCCGGGGATCACGACTTCAGCTCGATCGAACCACGCCTGATTCGAACTCAACGACTCAGCTCCTCGGCGAGCTCTCGAGCGAAGTACGTCAACACGAAGTCCGCACCGGCACGGCGAACGGCGGTCAGTTGTTCTATCGCTACGGCGGTGCCGTCGATCCAGCCGTTCGCGTCAGCGGCCTTCACCATGGCGTACTCGCCACTGACGTGATACGCACAGAGCGGCACGTCGAGTTCGCGGCGCAGATCACTCACGACGTCGAGGTACGTCATGGCGGGCTTCACCATCACGATGTCGGCACCCTGTTCGACGTCGGCGCGCGCTTCACGCAACGCTTCGCGGCGATTCCTCGAGTCTTGCTGGTAGGCCGTGCGATTACCGCCGCCTGCGATCTCGACCCCGACGGCTTCACGAAAGGGTCCGTAGAGTCCGCTCGCGTACTTCGCGGCGTAGGCCAAGATGATCGTCTCGTCGTAACTCGCTTCATCGAGGGCGCCGCGAATAGCGGCGACCTGACCGTCCATCATGCCGCTCGGCGCCACGACGGCCGCGCCGGCTTCGGCTTGAGCCACCGCGACGCGAGTGTAGAGCTCGAGGGTGGCGTCGTTATCAACGGTGCCGTCGCTTCGAAGTACGCCACAGTGGCCGTGCGTCGTGTACTCATCCAGACAGAGATCGGCCATGAGCACGATGTCGTCACCGAAGGAATCGCGCAGCGATCGCAGCGCCACTTGGGCGACGCCTTTCGGGTCCCAGGCACCACTGCCGTACTCGTCCTTGGTCTCGGGTACGCCAAAGAGGATGACGCCGCTTACTCCAGCACTCTGCAGAGCCTTCACTTCGTCGTGGAGTGAGTTCAGCGTATGCCGAAAGTGTCCCGGCAATGAGAGAATGGGCTTGGGTTCACTCAGGCCTTCGCCGACGAAGAGGGGCGCGACGAAGTCACTGGGCGACAACGTCGTTTCGGCCACGAGCCGGCGAATTGCGGGCGTGCGACGAAGGCGCCGAGGGCGCTGAGCGGGAAACACGAGTCCAGCCTATTGCGCCCTTTGTGGGGCGTTTCCGGGCCTGGGCTAAAGAGCGAGTAAATGTTCTCGCAGTGCTGGTCCCCAACCTTCGATCACGCGTTCGTGTTGGCGTCGCACCACTTCACCCGTGGTCGCGCCGGGCACCACGACCCACGAGTTCGCCGAAATGAACGCACTTGCGACGAGCCACGCCGACGGCGCGCCGATAAAAACGACGTCCGCTGCGCGCAGAATCCGCTCTTCATCCGCTCGGAGGACGGCGGGAAGCGTCTCGTAACAAGTGAGCGGGGTGACTTTGACGCCTCTCGACTGAAGTACCACGGTGAGATCATCGCGCATCGTGGCCGCCCCGAGGAGCAAGACCGGCCCTTCGGTTATCTCGGGAGCGAGATCGACGACCCCCGCGTCGCCCACCACGTCGACGTCAATGTCTTCGCTTTCGAGAGCTCGCGCCGTGGCTGATCCCACGCTCAGCACCGAGCCACCGTCAGCGAGTCCCTCTCGGGTCAGGGCCACGTAGAGGGCACTACGCGCACTGGTGACGACGAGCGCGCGAAACGTGCCGTAGTCATCGCTCGCTCGAAGCGTCGCGAGAACTTCACTGGCGTCGAAGAACCGCGTCGTCGAGAGAGGGACTTCGCTGACGGTGACCTCCTCGGGTAACCATGACGTGAGTGGGTCGTTGTATCCCTGTTCTCGCGTCACCACGACGTGCACGAGGCTTACGACTCCCAACCCAGTAGTGCGCCGCCACCCATATCGTCACGCAACAAACGCGCGAGGTCACTTCCCAGTTGATGGGGATTAGTACCCACGAGTTCGCCGCGCACGCTCTTCGTGCCGTCGGGCGCGATCATGACCCCGCGCAGCGTCAACGTCGCGCCGTCAACGTCGGCGTTCGCACCGGCCGGAATCGCGCAACCGGCGCCTAGTTCTTCTAAGAACGCTCGCTCGGCCACGACCGCCTTCAGCGCGGATTCGTCATTGATAGACAGAAGGGCTTCTCGCACCTCGTCGTCATCGACGCGCGCTTCGAGAGCGAGCGCGCCCTGACCGACTTGGGGAACGAACCACGTGGGATCGAGTCGTTCACTGACGAGACCGCTCGCGTCCAGCCGTTCAATCGCCGCCATCGCCGCGACGATGGCGTCAACGCCGTTCTTTCCGGCGGCGGATAGTCGAGTCGCCATGTTGCCTCGTAGCGGCACGACTTGAAGATCCGGTCGGCGCTCGAGGAGCAGCCCACGACGACGTGGCGAACCGGTCGCGACGGTGGCCCCGGGACCCAGTCCCGCGAGCGAGCGGCCCACGAGCACGTCCGCGGGGTCACGACGTTCGGGCACGCTCACCAGCGCGAGACCGTCCGGCGTCGAGCTCGGAAGATCCTTGGCACTATGAACGGCGACGTCCGCCTCGCCGTGGAGCAAGGCCCGCTGAATTTCAACCGCGAAGAGGCCCTCGCCGCCCATGGAGGCGAGATCGAGGCCCGCCTCGCGGTCCCCTTTGGTCTCAACGAGTACCAACTCGCTTTCGAGACCGTGCTCGGCGAGGCGTCCTTGCACGTAGCGCGCCTGAATCAAGGCCAACGGCGAGCGACGCGTCGCCAGGCGAAGCGTCATAGATCAAAGAGGTTGCGCGTCGCCTCACTGAGTCGGGTCCCCTGATCGGTGCCGGCCGCCTCCTTGAGGGCCACCGTGGGACGGTGAGCAATCTTCGCCACCACCGAGCGAACGAGTGACACGACGGTTTCGCGCTGTTCATCCGATAGATCTTCGAGGTCGTGACCACGACGCGAGAGTTCGCCCGCGACCACTTCGTCGAAGTGGTCGCGCAGTTCACGAACGATGACGGCGGCGCCTCTCGCACGCTGATCGCTAAGGAAGCGCTCGACGTCCTCCGCGACGATCAACTCGGCCGCGTCAATCGACTCACGACGGTCGCCCAGTGCCCGTTCCACCCGGTCGCGAAGATCGCTGATATCGATTCGGCGTACGTGGACCAAATCGTTGACGTCACTGGCGACCGCGCGCGGCACGCCCAGATCGACAATCAAGGTCTCGCCCTCGTAGGCAACGAAGTGATCTCGAGCAAGAACCGGCGCGGAGACTTCGAGAGCGCTCACGACGAGTCGAGTGCCGCGAAGGTGCGTCGGGGCGCTCTCGAGGGAATCGACGAAAACTCGTTCGTCATGGACGTCGCTCTTAAGTCCCTCGGCACGATCGAGCGTTCGATTGAGAATGGTCAACTTCGCGAGCGGTGGCGCAGCCGCGAGCAAGCTCTTCACGACGCCACTCGCCATCTGACCGGCGCCTAAGACAACGACGTGGGCGCCCGCTAACTCTTCGCCGAGTTCGTCGATCGCGGCCGACGCCGCGGCCTGTGCGAAACTCGTCGTTCCTTTCGAAATTGAGGTCTCCGCGCGCACGCGCCGTCCCGAGGCGATTGCGCGCTGGAAGATGTCGGTCACCTCGCTGCCCGCGCTCTGCTCTTCCACGGCCAGTTCGAGGGCGCGGCGAAGCTGGCCGAGAATCTCGAACTCGCCGGGCACGACCGACTTGAGGCCGGCGGCGACGCTGAAGAGGTGGGTGGCGACGTCGTGTTCGAAGTTGACCGTCAGTCGATCTTCGAACTCACTCGGGGACATTCCCGTCGCTTCGGCCAGAGTCTCGGTGATCTCGTCGATGGCGCCGTGGAAACGGTCGATGACGGCGACGACCTCAGTGCGCAGGCACGTCGACACGAAGACGGCCTCGTGAATATTTCGGTGGCTGACGAGCGTGCGGAGCATCTTCGCCCACTCGTGTTCGGGCAACATGGCCCGTTCCAAGAGATCGAGCGTGGCGTGCTCGTGATCAATGCCTACTGATATCAGTGCCACCGCGCCTCCGAGGTCCTTGCCATGTTACGACCCGCGCAGTGGATTGGTGCTGGCAATGCCCAAAGAGTGCAGAAGTCCTCCGCCCAAGGGACCCGTGCCGTTATTGAGGTGATACATCAATATCTGCAGCTCAATGGAGAAGTCCACGTAGTGCACCGCCGTGCCGAGTGGCACCGACACGACCTGCGGGGCGAAGTTCAAAATCGCGTGAATGTTGGCTTCGACCATTCGATCGGCAACTTCTTGGGCCGCACTACCGGGCGTGCAGATGACGCCCACGGTCGCGGGCGGCATGGGCTCAACGAGCGACTGGACGACGAGCCCGGCCACTTCGTGGCCGATCATCGCGGGATCGTTGTCGTAGAGCGCGACGAGACGGGCCCCTCGGATCAGAAAGTTAGAAGAGTTCACGAGCGCGCGCCCGAGATTGCCGATGCCCACGACGACCACGTCGTAGAGACGGTCGTGGCCGAGGGCTTCGGCGATGCGCTCGATCAAGACGTTGACGTCGTAACCGGCACCCCGCGTGCCAAATGATCCAAGTCCCGCCAGATCTCGTCGAACGGTCGTCGCGGTCACGCCCGCGAGTTCACCGATCTGTTTCGAGTCGATCTTGTTTTCACCGCGCTGAAACCAGCCCTCGGCGATGCGCTGATAGACGGGCAGACGCGCGATGGTCGGTTCGGAGAGTTTTTTCGAGCGAAGACGCGGCGTCGCCATCTCCCCACGCTAGTAGAGCAATCTTTAGCGACCCAACTGTCGGCTTCGCTCGGCGGCGGCCGCGACCGCGTCAAGAAACGCCGCACGAACAGCGCGAGATTCAAGTACCCGCAGACCCGCCGCGGTCGTTCCGCCGGGCGAGGTGACCTGGGCTCGCAGTTCTTCCGGTGACTCCCCCGTCTCACTTAGTAGCGCCGCTGATCCTTCGAACGTGGACACCACGAGCTGGCGTGACACCTCGCGCGAAAGGCCTTGGTGCACCCCGGCCTCAATCAGCGCTTCGATGACGAGATAGAGATAAGCCGGCATCGGGCCAGAGAGCCCCGTCACGGCGTCGATGTTGCGCTCGGTCACGCGCACGACGATCCCGACCGCGCTCAGAATCGACTCCGCCCAGTCGAGGTCGTCACTCGTGACGTTCGATCCCCCGGCGATGGCGCTCGCACCCTTTCGAACCAGCACGGGCGTGTTGGGCATCGAACGAATGACCGCGACGGGACCGGGAAAGACCGCTTCCAGACGCGCCGTGGAGAGGCCCGCCACAATCGAGAGAAGTCGCGTCACGCCGGTCGCGCCAGCGACGCGTGCGGCACTTTCGGCGTGATCAGGTTTCACGCACAAGACGACGCCCGTCGAGGCGTCCACCTCCGCGAGTTCGATTGACGCGTAGACCGCAACGCCGGGTAGTCGTTTCTCCAGTGCGCCACGCTGCTCGAGCGCGCTTTCCACGACCGCGAGCTCGCTCGCCGTACACCACTTCGCACTGAGAAGTCCTTCGGCCAGGGCCGATCCCATGCGACCGCCGCCAATGATGATGAGTTTGAAAGCCACGGTGTAACGCTACAAGGTTGGTCTCAACGTGCCTTCCTGCGTCGATAGACCGAGCCCAGTCCCATCGTCATCGCCGTCGGAAAGATCTCGTCGACGTAGGTCACCGTCGCGCCGACGAGTTCGTCCAGTCGCTCGACCGTCAACTCTTGGATGGGCACTTGCGTGACGAGGTAGATCCCCTCTTCGGGCCCAATGGCCAGATGTAGTTCGCGCAGTTCGTGGTTCTTCACCATCAGGTACCGGTAGAGCTCTTCGCGATTCTCTTCGGGCGCGGGCATGAGTTCCGTTTCGGCGAAGACCGTTCGCTGGCGCAGCGAGAGCCAGAGCGTGATGACGTCTTTCTCTTCACCCTTTAGTCGAATCAACCAGTGAAAGTGACCCTTGTCGTCGGGCACGTCCTGGTGCTCGATCTCGCCCACGAAGGAACTGGCGTTCCACAGTGCGGACCATTCGTGAAGGGTTTCGTTGAGACGCGAAGCCGCGTCCGCGTCACTGAGCGGTGCGCGTGTCACTTAACAGCGAACGAGACTCTCTGAGGCGAGCTGATCGATCAGGGCCGCGAGTGACTCGGCGGCGCGTCGCCAGGTGTAGCGGCGAGCGCGTAAGACGGCGGCGTTCGAAAGTGAGGTGGCGCTGTTGGCGTCGAGCGCGAGTTCCACGACGTCCGCCCAGCGCGCAACGTCGCGTTCACTCACGAGGTAGCCGGTCACGCCCTCTTCGATCAAGGTCGACAGCCCGCCGACATCGCTCGCCACGACGGGCGTGCCACAGGCCGAAGATTCGAGGGCCACCAGTCCAAAACTCTCGGCGCGCGAGGGCACCAGCGTCACGTCGGCCGCGCGCATCCACGAAGACAGCAGTTGGTGAGCCTGCGGCGCGACGAACGTCACCTGGTCGATGACCCCCGCCTCGGCCACGCGCTGGTGCAACTTTTCCAAGGTCGCCTTGCCATCGGGTCCGGAGGGTCCCCCCACGATGGCGAGCATGGCGTGACGTCCGCGTTGGCGTAGTTCAATCAGCGTCTCTAATGCCAGGTCCGCGCCCTTGAGCTCTTGAAGACGCCCGACGAACAACAACATGATGGCGTCTCCATCGAGTCCGAGGGCACGACGTGCTTGGGGACGGAAGCCGGGAGAGAAGAAGGCGTGCTCCACGCCGAGGGGCACGACGTGCACGCGAGATGGTTCGGCGTTGTAGAGACGGACGAACTGCGCGGCCTCGACGTCGCAACTGGCGAGGACGGCGTCCGCACAGGCGACGATCGCCGCCTCCTGGAAGGCGCGATCGGCCGACTCGGCTTCGAAGGTGTCGGCCTTCACTCGCTCCAGCGTGTGAAAGGTCATGATCAGGGGAATGTTCAACTCGTGCTTCAGCCGGTGTCCCGCCAGGCCACTCAGCCAGTAGTTGGCGTGAATGGCGTCGGGCGTGCCCGAACAGCGAAAGAGGGTCTTCACGGTGTCGGTGAACTCACCGACGGACTCCGTCAGTCCCTCGCGGTCAAGCGGTGTGGCCGGACCGGCGGTGACGTGGTGCACGCGAAAGCCCGGTTCGACGAACTCCATGTCGCGCACCTGGGTATTGTCGCGCCGGGTGTAGACGTCGACCTCGTGGCCGAGGCGCGCCAGCGCGCTCGAGAGCTCTCGAACGTAGACGTTCATGCCCCCGCCGTCACCGGTACCCGGCTGGGCCAGGGGCGACGTGTGATAGGAGAGAACGGCGAGACGAGCCATAGACGAATTCTACCGGTCAACGTTTCTCTAGAGACTTGGCCTAAAATCATAGGCCGCGCGCAGCGTTTCCCTCTCCAAGGAAGTACTGCGTTGTCGAACAATCTGAAACACTAGAAGCCATGACGTCACTCCCACTCCCGACCGAAAGACCCAAGCTGGTCTCGCCGCCCGCGGTCAAACCCGGTGACCGTGTGGCGATGTTGTCGCCGTCGTGGGCCGGGCCGGCCGTCTATCCCGAGGTGCACGACATCGGACTGCGAGTGCTTCGCGACCAACTCGGCCTGGAACCAGTCGAGTACCCCACGACCCGACAACTCGGTGCCTCCGCCAAGGACCGCGCGCGCGACCTCATGGAGGCCTTCGGTGACGATTCGATCGCCGCGGTCATGGCCTCCATTGGTGGCGACGACCAGATCACGATTCTCCCGCACCTCGATCCCGACGTCTTGGCGGCGCATCCCAAACGCTTCTTTGGCTACAGCGACAACACCAACTTCTTGAACTATCTCTGGAACCTCGGCATCGTCGGCTACCACGGCGGCTCGACGCTGATTCACTTGGCTCGAGCCGGCGGCGTACACCCCCTGTCCTTGGCGTCGCTGGGTTCGGCACTCTTCACGAATGACACGGTGGAGCTCAAACCAGTCGAGGAGTTCACGGACTTGGCGCCCGAGTGGTCAGACCTAGCGACGTTGAGCGCCCCGGTTCCCACGACCAAAGAGATCGGCTGGCACTGGCACAACGCCGATCACGTGGTCAGCGGGCCGACGTGGGGCGGCAATCTCGAAATTCTGACCTGGAACTTGGCCGCGAACCGCTGGATCCTCTCCGTCGAGGCGTACAGCGGGTGCGTCCTACTCGTAGAGACCTCCGAAGACATGCCCTCTCATGAAGAGGTGTTCTACATGCTTCGCAACTTCGGCGAACGTGGACTTCTCCAACGCTTCAGCGCCATTGTGGTCGCGAAGCCCAAGGCGTGGCGCCACGACCGAATGAACGACGCCGCGACACGAGAAGCTTTTCGCAACGACCAGCGCGACGCCGTTCTTCAAGCAGTTGCTACCTACAACCCCAGCGCCGTCGTCGTGATTGGTCCGGACTTTGGCCACACCGACCCCCAGTACGTCATCCCCTACGGCGGACTGATGACGGTCGACGGTCCGGCTCGACGAATCACAATGACGTACTAATGGGGCAGCGTTTCGCTATCGAGATGACGCCAAGACGATGTAGATCACGTCGCGCGTGGGCACCAGACCGAAATCGCGAGAGTCCGTGGACGCCTGGGCGTTGTCGCCTCGTAGATCCAACAACGAGCCGAGCGTCGAGACGCAGCGCTTCAAGAGCCAGCGCGACGGATCTCTCGGGTCGCGAACTACCACCACGTCACCCTTTCGCACCCGACGCCACCGGCGAAGTGCCGTCAGGCGTTCGCCCGGAAGGTACGTGGGCGCCATCGACGACCCCTCGACGGTCACACGTCGCAGGAAGAACTCGAGGATCCGGGTCACGGCGAAACGATACCCGAGCACTGTGACTATCCTGAGGATTGACATCGCGTTCGAATAACGCTGGACGCAACTATCGAAAGGCACCGTTATGACACTGCTTACCCGTCTCAATGCTCTCCTGGACGCGACAACGACGCCACTGGTGGCTTCCGCTCACTGCGACCTACCCTGTGGTGTGTACGACCCGGCCCAAGCCCGCATCGAAGCGCAGTCCGTGAAAGGGTGCATGGAGAAGTACAACGCGTCGAGCGACGCCGACTTCAAGGTGCGCGCCGCCTTCATCAAGGAAGAGCGCTGCGAACTCGTAAAGCACCACCTCTGGGTGCTCTGGACCGACTACTTCAAAGTCGAGCACTTAAAGGAGTTCCCGAACCTCCACGACCTCTTCTGGATGGCCACGAAAACCGCCGGCGACGCGAAGAAGACCAACGACGTCAAAGTCGCGGACAACTTGCTAGCGCAGATTGACGACATCGCCGAGATCTTCTGGGCCACGAAGAAGTAGTCCAATTCACCTAGAAAGCGAGAGCCCGGTGGCGAAGGCCACCGGGCTCTCGCTTTCTAGTACTACGCGAGTTCGGGGTGAGCTCGACAGTTGGCGAGCAGGGGATTCGCTTCGAGGCCAGCGTCATCGATCGGCGTGGAACAGACTTGGCACGTCCGATACGTACCGAGGCGAAGGCGCTCCAGCGCCCGATCGACGTCATTCAACGTGGACTCGATGGCCACCACACTGTCGTTAGTGAACTCTGGCATGGCGACATCGTACTTGCTCCATGCGCGTTTGCCCGGATGAGCTAATGCAAGTGGCCCGACATTTGGAAAACACTCGAATCAACGCGGCACGTCAAAGTTGAAGATTGATAAGTCGTAGGCGTTGTACGACTCGTAGTCGAGCAGGTCGTAGAGTTCCGCTCGATCTTGCATCTGGTCGAGCATTGAGGCGAGGCTTCCTTCGGTTTCGATGGTGTCGAGAGCGCGAGCGGCGACCCCCATTGCCAGACGCAACAGCGAGACCGGGTAGATGACGATATTGATGCCAACGTTGGCCAGCTGGCTGGTCGTGAACAACTCACTCTTGCCGAACTCGGTCATGTTCGCCAATATCGGAACTTCGACGGCCGCGCGGATCGTTTCGAACTCGTGCAGGTCCATCATCGCTTCGGGAAAGATCGCGTCGGCCCCCGCGTCAACGAGGGCCTTGGATCTCGCGACAGCGGCATTGAGACCTTCGACTGCTCGGATGTCCGTTCTGGCCATAACGAGCAGATTCGAGTCACGCCGAGCGGTGACGGCGGCCCGGATTCGCCGAATGGCCGTTCCCTCATCGACCACCTGTTTTCCGTCAAGGTGACCACAGCGCTTCGGATTGACCTGATCTTCAAGGTGCAGTCCGGCGACCCCACTGTCCTCCAACACCTGCACGGTTCGCGCCACGTTCATGGGCTCGCCGAATCCGGTGTCGGCGTCGACCAGGGTCGGAAGATCGGTGACTCGTGCGATCTGGGCGCTTCGCGCGGCGACCTCGCTCAACGTGGTCAAGCCAATGTCGGGCAGACCTAGATCCGCCGCGAGCACCGCGCCCGACACGTACACGCCGTCGAAGTGCTTGCGCTCGATCAGTTTCGCGGACAGAGGATTGAACGCTCCCGGCACGATGAGCAGATCGCCCGTTGCCAATCGTGTACGTAGTCGCAAGCGCTTCTCCGCCGCGGTGACGAGTGATTGGAGCATCAGAACAGCCCCTCGGGTTCGGGGACCGACGCCAGAAGACCCGGCTTCGCACTGAAGTTGAGTTCAGTGAATTCGTTCGCCGTCAGGGCCGGCAAACGTTGCGCGGCGGCGAGAAAGCGCTCGATCTCTTCGTCCTCAAGCACGTCCTTGGCCAGAGTTCGAAACTTGGCCAGGTACTGCTCGCGAGCGAACGGTCGCGCCCCGAGCGGGTGGGCGTCCGGCAGGGCGATCTCGTCAACGATCGTCGTACCGTTTGAAAGGACGATCTCGACTCGCCCACCGTACGCCTTGTCTCTCGGGTCGGAGGACAGGTATCGACGAGACCATTCGGGATCTTCAACGGTGCTCACCTTGCGCCACAGTTGGACCGTATCGGCACGCGTTGCTCGTTCGTGCGCGTACGAGTCGACGTGGTGCCAGGAACCGTCTTGGAACGCCACGGTGAAGATATACGGTAGCGAGTGGTCGAGCGTCTCTCGCGACGCGTTCGGGTCGAACTTTTGCGGATCGTTCGCGCCAGAGCCGATCACGTAGTGCGTGTGGTACGAGGAGTGGATGACGACGCTCTCGATCTGACGACCATCGAGTAGTTCGAGATGTTCAAAGTGGAGCTTGCGCGCGAGGTCAATCCACGCCTGGGCCTGGTACTCGGCGGAGTGCTCCTTCGTGAAGCTCTCGAGTATGGCCCGCTTCGCTTCACCTCGGGCCGGCAAGGAAACCGTGTAGGAACCCTCGGGCCCGTCGAGCAGCCACGCGATCACGCCGTCTTCGCCTTCGTAGATCGGTGCCGGCGATGTCTGACCGCGCATCGCTCGGTCTACGGCTTCAATGGCGGCCTTGCCCGCGAACGCCGGGGCGTAGGCCTTCCACGTAGAGATCTCGCCCTTGCGTGATTGGCGAGTCGCGGTGGTTGTGTGCAACGCCTGACCGATCGCCTGGTAGATCACTTCTTCGCTAAGACCGAGCAGTGTTCCGAGACCCGCCGCCACACTGGGACCGAGGTGCGCGACGTGATCAATCTTGTGCTCGTGCAAACTGATCGTGCGCGCCAACGCGATCTGTATCTCGTAGGCCGTGGTGATCGCTCGCACGACCTCGACGCCCGTCAGCTCGCGAGCGGCACCGACGTGCTGTGCCACCGCCACGATTGGGGGAATATTGTCACCCGGATGCGAGTACTCGGCGGCCAAGAAGGTGTCGTGAAAGTCGAGCTCGCGCACGGCGACCCCGTTGGCCCACGCCGCCCATTCCGGGGCGACACGAACGTCGAACGTCGTACCCACCACGGTGCTGCCCGGAGAAAAACGGTGCACGGCGGCCTGCGCCCGTGCGGCGACCACCGGGCTTCGAAGGAGCGACGCGGCGGCGACCGCCGCGTTGTCAATGACACGGTTGATCACCATGTCGGTGACCTCATCAGTTGCGGCCACGGGGTCCACCGCCGCTTCGGCAATCTTCCACGCCAGCTGTTGAGTCCGAGGGAGTTCTTCGTCACTTCTATAGACGCGCACTTTATGGTCAATCACTCGATTCCTTTCGGCGGCAGCCTGCACGACACTGGGCCGTCGCAGGGGTTCTCAGCTCACGGTCCTTCGGCGTGCTTCGCCAGTCGTGAGCTCGTTTACAGGTCGCCCTCACGGCAGTCGTTTGGTGATCGCGGTACTGGCCCGTTTCAGCTCGACGACGCACCACTCCGCTTTGCTCTCGTTCAAGTCTTCGGTGGGGCCAGAAACTTGCAGTGACGCGACGACGGCTCCCTCTTGACTGACGACGGGCACCGCCACCGAGGCGGCACCGAGTTCGCGTTCGCTACTGCTATAGACGTAACCCTGTTCACGGATTACTTGCAGGCTTTCGACAAATTCCTGTCGCGTGACGACCTGACCGCTCGCCAGACGAATCTCTGGGACATCGACCATCAGTTCGGTCACGTCTTCGGGCGTCAGCGCGGCGGTCAGGATTTTGGCGCCCCCCAGGTAGAGCGGTGTTGGCTCACCCAGCGGTAACAGGTAGCGAACCGGCGCGTTGCCCTCGACGCGAAGAATCATCACCTGCGCGAAGTCGACTCGAATCGAGAGTGACGACATGAAGCCGCTCGCGCCCGCCAACTCTTGCAAGATCGACAGCGATATCTGGCTCAGGCTGTTGGTGACGTGGAACGCGAAGCCGTTTATGACGGACGTGACGCCAATCGTGTAGCCGTACCTCTCCTGAGAGACGTAGCCATACTGCAATAAGACGCTAAGGATCCGCTGGGTCGTCGCGAGATGAATACCGGACTCCAACGCGATGTCGGTGAGTCGCATGGGGACCCGACTTCGCCGAAGAATGCTGAGTATGTCGAATGAGCGCTCGAGCGAGCGCATCGAACTCGAGGTCGAAATGCGATTTACCGGCGCCATAACATCCAATCGAACATTCGCGTCGTCTCGCTTGCGAGATCAAGGAGCGCCATGTGATCCCTTCGAATCAAGTCGAAGCTCTGCCCTGGCGCGCGACACGATCGGTTCCTTCCACGGTGACGGCGCTCCTTCGTACGCGCGCGAACCCAGACGAAAGTGTTGAGCTTGCTCCTCGGTCTCGATGAAGGGCAAGTCCATTGGAAAGAGCGCGTCGCCGCGTGGTCGCGGACCCGCCTTGGTCACGTGGCCCCACAACGAATGTCCCACGACCTCTTCGGCCAGAAGCGATGCCTCGATGAGGCGACCGAGGTCGACGCCGGTGGGGACGCCGAGTTCGTTCAACAGATCCACCAGATCCTCGGTCGGTATCATGCGCGTCATGCGGCCGTGACCACCGTAGGGACAGCCGCCCATGCCCCCAATTGAGGTGTCGAGGATCAGCGTCTGGTCTGCAGTGAGGACCTTGAGCGCCTCGTAGGCGGAGAGCAACGCCGTGCCGCGAGCGTCGTGCAGATGTAGGTGCACCGTCTCAATCTCGGGCCATCGATCTTGAATCGCGCGCAGTTGCGACGCGACCTGATCAGGCATGTTCCACGCCATCGGGTCACCGATCCAGACCTTGTCGACTGTGACGCCCGCCGCGCTCCAGAGCTCGTGCTGGCGCTCGAGCATCTCCATCCGGTACTCCTCGTCGAAGGGGCCGAGCCAGTTCGAACCCCACGCAGCGTTGATCGCGATGCCGACACTGCGAGCGCCGGCGTTCACCGCTCGTTCGATGACCGCCGGCCATTCGGCGATTTCGTCGGCTTGCGACCGATTGGTGTTGCGGCGAACAAAGACGTCACAGAGATGAACGAACGTCCGGGGGGACCCCGAGGGCTCGCTCAGTGGAGGCATGTACTTTCGCATCCGCTCACGACCCCGTTCGTTGAGGGCCAGCGCGCTGTACGTCACACCCGCCATCGGGGTGAACCGTGAGACCAGCTCATCGATCTGGGCCATTTGCGGGGTCCACTTGGGACTGACGAAAGAACCGACGACAATTGTTTCCAGTCCCGTGCGCGACAGCGCGTCGAGCAACGTGATCTTGGCGTCCACGGTGATCGCCGCGCTCTCGATCTGCATCCCTTCGCGCATGCCCTCTTCGATGATGGCGACCCTGGGATAGGAACTCTGGCGCGTCACGGCTCCACTCTCTCTTCTTGAAACAGCATGCCAGTCATTCGTGTCATCAGATGGCTTTCCGGTCACGGAGAGCTTCGATCTCTTCTTTGGAATAGCCGAGTTCACGGAGGATTGAGTTGGTGTGCTGACCGAGTCGCGGCGGGGGAAGCGACGGTGCCAACGGGTGTCCGTCCACGTGCACGCCGCTTCCGAGCACCTTCACGCTTGGTCGTCCCGGCACGTTGACCTCGACGTCGTGCACGAGTCCTCGCACTTTTATCTGCTCTTGGTTCAGTGCTTGTTCGACGTTCAGCAGTCGACCAGCGGGTACACTCACGTCGGCCAACATCACTTCCCACTCCGCGGCGCTTCGCGCACTGAGCGCCGACTCCAGTTCGCGCGTGAGTTCGCTGCGATTTCGCTTGCGGTCGGCTCGGTTGAGGAACCGTTCGTCGATGATCAAATCGAGACGACCGCAGACTTGGCACAGCGACTCGAACTGCTTTTGCGTATTGGACGCGATGTTGACGGGTCCGTCACTCGCCTGGAACGTCCCCGAAGGAGACGACGCGGCGTTGTCGTTGCCGTGTCGAAGGGCGGAGCGACCGCTGATGAGCTGCTCGGAGACCGCCCAGCTCATCGAGGTAAGCGCCGTCTCGAGCATGGAGACGTCGAGAAAGCATCCGGTCTCTTCCGTCGATCGCCGCACCAACGCCGCGCAGATCGCCATCGCGGCGACGAAGCCGCCCAGGGCGTCACAGATGGGAAAGCCGACGCGAAGCGGACCGCCCGACGCCAGACCCGTGACCGAGGCCATGCCGGCAAAGCCCTGGATGATCTGGTCGTACGCGGTGCGCTCGGCGAGCGGCCCGGTCTGACCGAATCCCGAGACCGCACAGTAGACAATCCGAGGATTGATCTCATGGATTCGCTCCCACGAGAAGCCGAGACGGGTAAGGACCCCTGGTCGCATGTTCTCCAGGAGAACGTCCGAAGAGCGCAGGAGGCGCTCAAACACCTCGGCGCCCTGCTCACTCTTGAGATTCACCGTGATCGAGCGCTTACCCGAGTTTTGTGCGAGAAATGAGGGACCCATCGAAGCGGACTTCAACACCTCATCCTCTCCGAACTCTCGCGCGACGTCGCCGGTGCCGGGGACTTCAATCTTGATGACGTCGGCGCCCATCAAGCTCAACTGGTACGCGCCGAACGGCCCCGCGAGCACCGTCGTCAGGTCGAGCACTCGTATCCCGCCAAGCAATTCCGTCACGATTCGTTCCTCACGTGGGAGCCCGGCATCGTCCAACGCCAGGCGCTACTTAGCACCGCACTGATTGATTGCGTCTTGCGCACCACGTCAACACTGTTCAACGTTCTGTCGCGCCAACAACTCGGTGGGGAATGGTCAACGGCGCGAGCCGTTGACCATTCCCGACCGGGCGAACCGATACAAACTTCGTTGTTAACCCTCCTTGGCCACGACGGCCGCGAGCTGGGCGGGTGTGACGTACGCCCGCGTCACGTTGGCCAGACTGGCGTCAAAACCGATCATCTGGAAGCCACTGAAGACATTGTGGAACTTGTTGAAGTCGTCACTTCCAGAAGCCCCGTTGTAGTTGATCTGCTTATGCTGCTTAATTAACTTGACGCACGTAGCGTAGGTCCCGCACACGACGCCCGGTGGGTCCGCGACCGCGGTGACGTCCTTCACCCAGACCTTCGGATCAGTGGACTTCGCCATGGTCATGGCGAGCGACGCGATGACGATCGAGTCGTACTCGTTGAACGTCGTGGGCAATATCGTCGTGGTCTTCCACACCGACTGGTAGTCGGCGAGGAAGTGGGCATACGCGCCATCCGCCGTCGTCGGTGTCGCCGGCAGCGCCGCCGTCAAGTCGGTGGACGCGGTGGGACCAAAGGACTTGGCGTAGGCACCTTGGGGTGCTGACTGCAAGTCGTCACCAATCCACGGCGTCGACATGTAACCGAGCTGCTGACCGTCAGAGAACAACGTGGCGGCCGTCTGGGTGTCCATGGAGTCAAAGATGACCTGAGGCTTTCCCGCGAACGCCGACGTCAGCTCAGAACTGTACGACGACTGACCGGGGGTGAGCGTGATGTTCTGCTGGATCGTGCCGCCCAGCGCCTTGAAGGCCGCTTCGAGAGGCGCGATGAAGCCCTGGGAGTTCGCCGAGTTGTCGAAAATCAACGACGCCGTCTTCCAACCCTTGCTGATCGCGTACTGCGCCATTGCGATCGACTCGTTGGAGTCGGACGAGGAAGTGCGGAACACGAACTTCTGCTTCATGTTGTCGAGTGTCGTCAGCCCACCGACCATGAAGTCCACGACGTCATTGGGCTGGAACTGGTTGACGACCCCTTCAATTGTTGGTGAGAACGGCCCGACGATGACCGTCGGGTGGTTCAACATCAACTTGCGAAACGCGGGGAGCACGTCCACCGAGTCCGCGGCGTCATCGACGTAGACGCTCTTCAGCTGGTCACCCAAGACGCCGCCGTTGTGGTTGATCTCGTAGATACCCACGGCTACGCCGTGCGTTCCCCAACTCGAGAGCAGTGACTTCGTACCCGTGAACGGAAAGATGCCACCGACCACCAGTTTCGTCTTCGTTTTACTCGCGCTGGCGGTGCCGCTCGACAAACCGATACCGGCGAGCGTCGACACCATGGCCAGAACCAGCATCACTCTGGCACCCCCGCGGCGACCCGCTAATTTTCTAATGAATTTCATTCGGTACTTCCTCCTTTTATTACTTTCATTTACTTCAAGCCCGTGGGAATTTCCCACTGTTACGAACTCGTAGCCTCCGCTCGACCCAAGAAGATGGCGGCCAGGTCGTGCTTGGCGATCTCCGACGTGGGACCGTGCATATGGTTGGAACCCGCCACGAAGATGTGCACGAAATCGGCGTGCGCGAGGGCACGTTCGACGTTCTGTTCGACCACCAACACGGCGGTGCCAGACTTCGCGATGAGATCGATCTGGTTCCAGACGACGTCGGTGTAGGCCGGCGACAGTCCGGCGGTGGGCTCGTCGAGGACAATCACCGTGGGCTCGACCATGAGTGAGCGCGCGATCGCCAACAGGTTCTGTTGACCACCCGAGAGGAGCCCGGCCTTCTTGCCTTGGGCCTTCTTCAGGTCAGTGAAGATCTCGAGAATCTCTTCCAGCCGGGCGTCGGTGTTTCCTCGAACGGCGAAGCCGCCGACTTCTAGATTCTCGCGAACCGTCAAGTTCGTAAAGACGTTCTCATTTTGCGGAACGTAGACCAGCCCGTTGCGCGGAATCAGATGACCCGGCATCTTCGTGATGTCCAGGTCGTTGACGACGATTCGCCCCGTCACCGCACGCAAGATCCCCACGAGGGTCTTGGCGTAGGTCGACTTCCCCGCACCGTTGGGCCCGATGATCGCGGTGATGGTGCCCACGTCGGCCGAGAGTGATATGTCGTTGATGATGGGCGTACGACCGTAGCCGGCCGTGATGTTTTCAGTTATGAGGGCCGGCATTGATGATCTCTCCTAGGTACGCCTGGACCACTTCGGGGTTCGCACGGAGTTCGCTGAGGCGACCAGTCGCCAGCGTCCGTCCTTCCGCCAAGACGATCACGTTGTCACAGATCTTTTCCACGACGTTGAGGTTGTGTTCGATCATGAGCACCGTCATGCCTTGGCGCTTCATGTCGAGGATGTAGCCGCCGATACGTTCAATGAGCGCCGGGTTCACGCCCGCCATGGGCTCGTCGAGCAAGAAGAGGCTGGGGGAGGCCATGACGCCCCGCGAGATTTCGAGCAACTTCTTCTGGCCCCCCGAGAGCTCGCGCGCCAGATTGTCTCGAAGATCGTAGAGTCCGTACGTGCGCAGTATCTCCGTCGCGCGCTCGATGTTCTGACGCTCTTCGCGCTTCAAGAGACGCGGGCGAAAGAAGATGTTGAACAGCGACTCCCCCGCTTGGACCTTGGGCGCGACTAGGAGATTCTCCAGCACCGTGAGGCCGCCGAGTTCGCGCGACAACTGGAACGTTCGCATGAGACCCAAGCGCGCGATCTTGTACCGCTCCCAATTCGTCACGTCAGTTGAACCCATGTGCACGGTGCCGGAGTCACACTTCATCGCGCCGGAGAGGATGTTGACGACGGTCGTCTTGCCCGCGCCATTGGGACCGATGAGCGCCGTGATCTTGCCTTTGGGAACGTCGAACGTCGCGCCGTTGACGGCATTGACGCCGAGAAACGACTTGGTGATGTCTTGGCAACGAAGGATCGGCTCGTTGACCTGATCGACTGAGGAGTTCATCTCATCACGCGTCGTCATGACTCATCCTTCTCGTCAACGTTGCGCGACGGCGCAGGATCTACCGCCGTCATCAACGAAGACGGTGAGGTGGGAACGACCACTTGTTGACCGTCTGACTTCGAAAACGTCGACAGCAGCGGACTGCGGCGAACTCGCTCGGGAATCATTCCCTGGGGACGGAACCAGAGCATCACCATGAGGAGAATGCCGATCAGTATGGCGTCGATGTACTCGATCAATCCGGGGTGCCCCGGTATATCGGGTAGGAAGGCTGGTAGGTGGATCAACAACGTCTCGACGAGAAGTGCGCCAACCAGCAGGCCCACGTTGTTGCCCACCCCGCCAACGATGATGACCGCGAAGATGACGAACGTCTCGCCGGGTAGCCAGGCCGAGGGGTTGAACGAGCCACCGAATTGGATGATCAACCCGCCGCCGATGCCGGCATAAAAAGCGCCAATCAACATCGACGTCAGCTGGTAGCGAAAGACACCCTTGCCGAGTGCCGCCGCGACGTCCGCGTCGTCGCGAATCGCCCGAAACGTACGCCCCAATGGTGAGCGGGTGATCCGACTCATCAAGAACCACAGAATGAGCGCCACGGCGGCCGTGACGCCCGCGAAAAACGGCACGAAGGAGTTGGTGGTCAGCTTGAAGACGCTGGCCATGGGCTCGGGAACGTTGTACAGACCGTCGGCGCCGTTGAACAAACGCACGTAGTTGTTGATGAGGTCGTAGAGGACCAGCGAGAGCGAAATCAAGACCATGGCCAAGTAGTCAGTGCGCAATCGGCGCAGAGTAATCAATGCCACGAAGAGGGCCAGCGCACTCGCCGCGAGTCCCCCGATGATCAGATTGATCGGAAACGGTAATGAGAGACCGAGGATGTACTGCTGACCGGTGCCGGCGGAACTGGGCAGACTCACCGCACCCGTGACGTACGCGCCAATCGCGACGAACCCGATGTAGGCGAAGTTGAGGATTCCCGTTTCGCCGTACTGAATGTTGAGGCCCATCGCCAAAATGAAGTAGTCGAAGAGGAAGAAGATAAGGGTGAAGACGTAGTACCAAAACGCGGGCATGCCTAAGCCCTTCCGGGCCGGGCAAACAAGCCATTGGGCCTGAACAACAAGGTCAGTATCAAGATGACGAACGCGACGTCCAGCTTGTAGGACGCGTTAATGAAAGCGGCGGAGATTTCGGTGGCGAGTCCAATCAGGACCGCTCCGGCCATCGCCCCGTAGATGCTTCCCACGCCGCCCACGATGACGGCAGCAAAGATCACGAAGAGGAACAGTTCACCCGAGGCCGGCGTGAGGTTGCCCTCGGTGATGCCCAGGACCGATCCCGCGAGACCGGCGAGGGTCCCCGACAGAAACCACGTGATGGTGGTGATGCGGCGGGTGTCAATGCCGCTCGTCATGGCCAGCGTGGTGTTGTCGGACATCGCGCGCATCGACTTGCCGAGTCGGGTGGTCTTCAGCATGAGGTGCACGAGCAGCATCATGATCACCGAGATGGCCATGACGATCAACTGGTTCCTCGTCAACAAGAAGGGACCGATGTGTAGGACTTGCTCGATCTTCATGTTGTACGCGCGAACATTTGCTCCCCAAATCGAATAGATCGCGTTCAAGATGATGAGCGAGAGACCGAAGGTGACGATCAGTACGTAGAAGGTCTTATTGAACCGCCGGGCGAAGGGACTGAGAAGGAAGTGATTGATCAACACCGCCAAGAGCCCCATGCACAGGGATCCGCCCACGAGCGCTATCCAGACGTTCGAGTGGAGAAATTCGGAGTTCAGGGCGTAGGTAAAGTACGCACCGAGGGCCATGAAGTCCCCGTAGGCAAAATTGATGTAGTTCGTGATACCGAACTGCAGACTCAGCCCGACCGCCGCGATCGCGAGTACCGAGGCCGTGACAAGGCCGAAGCCGAATGCCAACCAGAACTGGGCCACTCTTCCCCCAAATAAATGACGCAACCGCAGGCCCCGTATGGTCTCCTGCGGTTGTGAGAGTTTCTATCGCAGTTTTCGACGCTTGTCAATTAACTGCCTGTTAACGCTCATCTTGTCGCCAGCCCCGAAGGAAAAGACGCCTTGACTGAAGCGGCTTTCGCAGGTCGTTGCAGCGCGGAAACGCCCTGATCACCGCGTCGTCGAATCCAAAACCAACTCCCGCAAGAATCCCCCGACCTGGTATGAGGACTTCGAGTCTCACCTTGTCGCCCGAAGAAGGCTTTCCTCCATTCTCGAGACTCGCGCAAGAATCCCCAGAGTAGTGACGTTCGGGCTGCAATAGTTGTCACCATGTCAAATCCGGATCGATACTCGCACGGTCACCACGAATCAGTACTACGAAGCCACCGGTGGCGAACGGCACAGAACTCTGCGGCTTTTCTCCTTCCCCACTTGACACCTGAACACCACGTGTTGGACGTGGGTTGCGGGCCAGGAACGGTCACGATCGACCTGGCCAGAGTGGTGTCGTCGGGTCACGTCACCGGTATTGACATCTCCGAAGAAGTGATCGAGATCGCTCGCCGTGCACTGCACGACAGTGACGTCCACAACGTCGATTTCGAAGTCGGCGACGTATATGGCCTTTCGTTCGACGATAAATCATTCGACGTCGTGTACGGACACCAAGTGTTACAACACCTAAGCAAACCTGTCGCTGCACTCTCCGAGATGCGCCGAGTCTTGCGCGATGGAGGCCTGCTTGCCGTACGCGACAGCGACTACGCTGCTTTCAGCTGGTCCCCGGATGATCCTCGTCTCGATCGGTGGATGGACATTTACCAGGGGCTGACCAGGATAAACCATGTTGACGCCAACGCGGGGCGACATCTTCACGCGTGGGTACGACAGGCCGGATTCTCCTCATTGGAAGTTACAACGTCGAACTGGACGTACTATCTGCCCCAAGAGCGCGCGTGGTGGGGACAACTCTGGGCTGACCGAGTTCGAGAGAGTGAATTCGCGCGCCAGAGCTTGGAGCACGAACTGACGACTGAAGTTGAGCTGAACCAGATCGCTGAGGCGTTCTTGGAGTGGGCGGTCGACCCGGACGGTTTTTTTAATCTCGTCCACACTGAGGTACTCGCCAGCTGATAAGCAAACCCAATTTACTCGAAGCGCTCCATAGGTCGCACCTGGTAAATGTCGTCTTCTCCTACTTCGATCGCGGCGACGCTTTCGTTACTGAAGTCAGGCACGTGGTCAAACTTAGTTGACCCTCATCGCGACGTTTCGACGACGGGCCCCTCGGGGCCATTTTCGTCGCTCACGAAGTGGGTACTCTGCCAATGGAGAGACGAGACGAGAGAAGACCATGGAACAACCCGGACGCGATGACCTCATCAGTTGGAAAGAGTCCCAACCCGCCAACTACTTCACCG
>OCZT010000135.1_pt1 | contig 67747 bp, 69 predicted proteins | sample 1539031 | NCBI WGS metagenome assembly OCZT01 (sample SAMEA3539308, study PRJEB22396) | soil metagenome | biome: tundra; feature: field; material: soil | place: USA | collected 2010-05 | depth 0.15 m
GGTACATGCGCGCGTTCTTCGAAAACAGACCGCCGGCCTTCTCGTTTTCGGAGAACAAAGGCTTGCCCGCCGGTTTCTCTTCGATCGTTCCGGCAGAGCGGAAGAATTCCAGCGCGATGGCGGGCTGGTACAGGGGGCTCTGCGCGGCGACCTGGGCTGTGGCGCGTGCGACCGCCTCGGGGCGGGGCGTAGGCGTGGGCGAAAAATCGAGGTCATCCATGGTCCGCGCCATTTTAATCCTTAATTGAACTGTGGGCGGCGCATTGCGCCCGGCCCGGCCTGCGGGCCGCTTGCAGCCTTTTTGTTAGGGCGTTTCGACCGCGCGGTTTGCGGGCGGTACCGCGCGCCTGATGATGCCGGCCGGCATCACCATCAAACAACGCCACGGCGAGCGGATAAAATGGCGTAGATTTGCGTGTTGGGTTGAACAGCGCGGATACGCCTGCCGGACCGATGCCGCTCTACCGGCCCTGTTGCGACCGTGCAAGCAGCGAACGGACGAAAGCGCGCGAATGCGCGCCGAAATTCCTGAGCAGACCGGCGACCATGCCGGTCATCGCTTCCCGGGCGGACGGCGGCGACTTGTTCAGGACATCGTATAAATCGAGTTCCGGCTCGGTTTCGCCCAAGACATAAGCCGGGTCGGAAACGTATTTGCGCTGCAGGCTCTGTTCCAGCACCCTGTCGGTGGCGCCCGCCAGCGCATTGGATTCCCTGCTGATCACCTCGCGCGCAGCGTCGTCCGCAAAATAAACCCGTCCGGCGTCGGCCGAAGTGTCTTTGACGGCATTTACCAATGCGTCGCCGGCATCATGGCGCGCATAGGCATTTCTCATCCGGTGGTATTGATAGTTCTCCAGCGACAAATGCCGGTTGGAAACCAGCGTGATTGCCTGCTTTTTCGGTTCATGCAAGCCCAATAAATCAAGCGTGTTGATCCACAGCAAGCGCGGCACGCCCACCCCCGGCAGCACGCTCGCGTGGTAAGGCTGGGTCAGGTCCTCGATGTAATGCAGCGCCCAGCCCGCGAAACGCCAGCCCCAGTAAGGATGCGCGGTTTGCAGCGCGTAGGCGGCCAGGGATTGCCACAGGTGGATCCGGTATTCCGGGTAGGTCCGCCGCAGGAAACCCGCAGCCTTGTACACCATGGCCGTCTCATGGAAGAAGCCCATGTGAAAAGGCGCCTGGCTCGCGAACTCAAGCGCCGGATTGCCGAACGGCTGTTTGCCGAAGCCGTAGGCTTTTCCGTAAGGGGTTCCATTGTCATCCCACAGGCCAATGTCCATGCCGTAATCCGGCTCATCGGTGGCGGTGGCGACGACGTCGAGCAGAGCAACCCGGTCGCCCTCGCGCAGCCGCAGGAATACGCTCTCCTGTGCCGCGCTCGCGCGTCGCCGGGTGGTGACCTCGGTCCAGGGCAGCGTGGCTTTCCCCGACACGCTGTCTCCGGGCCGCGCCTGTACGAACAAGTTCAGCTTCATCCCGGGATTGATGCGCAGCGCCGCGACAAAGCGCTGCCTGAGTTCAGCCGGCGTCCCGCCCGGTGTGAATGCAAGCGCGTCGGGACGCGGGGGGTACAGCGGAACATTCGCCTTGGCCCAGGCTTCCTCGCGCTGCAGCAGTTGTTCCAACCCGCGCGCCTCGGCGGCGAGGAAGGCATCCAGGGTTTCGACCCTGATTGCGGGCGCCGCATTGATTTCAGGCATTGCCGCCAATGCCGGCCATGCTCCCAGGGTGTGGTTGACCCAGGCCGCTGCCGGCCCGGCGGAGCACGACAGCGCTGCCGCAACGACGATCCACTCGAGTTTCCGCGTCATCTGCATTTCCCGCGATCAGCCATGTTCAAGATCCTTGCGCTAGTCAAGCCGGGGATAACCGGTAATTTTCTGGATTTCGAGATACAGCGGTTTCAGCCGCGCATACATTTTCCGGTATACGCGGTGATACAGCTGATCGTAGATTTCCCTATGCTGCGGCAGCGGTTCAAACACACGCCCGATGCGCGTCATGGCTGCGACCGCGCTCGCGAAATCCGGGTGCAGCCGCAGTCCGACCGCGGCGTCCATGGCCGCCCCCAGAGCGGAGGTTTCATAAATGTGCGGCCGCGCCGCAGGCAGGCCGAAGATGTCCGCGGTCAATTGCATCGCCGCGTCGCTTTGCGACCCGCCCCCCGAAACGCGCAGCGCAGTAACCGGCACGCCGCTGCGCTTTTCGATGCGTTCCTTGCCCTCGCGCAACGCATAGGCCAGGCCTTCGAGGATCGCGCGGTACAGGTGGGACCGGACGTGGACATCGCCGAAACCGATGATCGCGCCTTTGGCCTCCGGGCCGGGCTGTTTGATGCCGGGCGTCCAGTACGGCTGCAGCATCAATCCCATCGAGCCGGGCGGCACCGCGTTTACCAGCTCGTCGAACAATTCTTCCGCGGCGACGCCCCGATCCGCCGCCTGCAGTTTCTCGTGATGGCCGAACTGCTCCTTGAACCAATTGACCATCCAGTAGCCGCGGAATATCTGCACTTCGATACTGTAAGCGCCGGGAATGGCCGACGGATAAGGCGGGATGAACGGCGTCACCTCCAGATACTTCGCGCTGGTGGTATTGATGGTCGCGGTGGTGCCGTAACTGAGGCAGCCGATATGCGGCTCGAGGCAGCCGGCGCCTATGACTTCGCAAGCCTTGTCGGCGGCGGCGGCGACGAGCGGCGTGCCAGCCCGTATGCCGGTGGCGGCAGCGGCAGCGGCGGCGATCTCGCCGATCACGGCCCCGGGCGCTGCCAGTTCCGGCAGCATGCCGCGCTCGAGCGCCAAGGCCTGCCATTTCCAGTCGCTCTGGGCGGCCCATCGTAGCCGCTTGTAATCGAAAGGCACATAGGCAACCTGCGAGGCAGCCGAATCGATGAAGCGGCCGCACAGCCGGTAATTCAGATAGCCGGAGAGCAACAGGAATTTATCGGTCTGTTTCCATATGTCCGGCTGGTTGGCCTTGATCCAGTTTATTTCCGCTTCGCCGCGGAAAAAATCAATCGTGCCGTCCACCCGCGCCAGCTTGAAAGCCAAAGTCCACCACGGGCCGATAGGCGGCACCTTGTCAGTGCGCCGCTGATCGAGCCAGGTGATCGCCGGGCGCAGCGGCCTGCCCTGTTTGTCCAGATTGATCACCGTCCCGCGTTGGGTGGTGACGGCGACACCCCTGACGGCGCTGTTTGCGATCCCGCTTTGTGCCCACAGCCGTTGGCAGGCAACGCACACGGCCTGCCAGTAATCCTCGGGATCGTGCTCGGCCCAACCGGGGTGTTCGGAAAAATAAGCTTCCAGATGCACTTGCGCTTTGGCGACAATATTGCCGTGCAGGTCGAACAACAGCGCGCGCACGCTCTGCGTGCCGTTATCAATCGACAGAATATAGTCGCCGGACATGCAGCATCCTGACAGGAAATCCGGATCGCTGCCGTCAGCTTAGCGCAGGCGCGCGCCAGTCCGGTATGGTTTCGCGCGGCGGCAGGCTGTAGCGCTGGCGCCACAAGGCCAGATACGCGGCTTCTTCCGCCAGCCAGCGTTGATCGCCCCAGCCGAGTTCCGCCTGGCAGATTGCGCGAATACGCGGCAGGAGTTCTGCGCCGCCCTGGCGCAGTTGCAGGCCGAGACGGGTGCGGCGCAGCAGCAGATCTTCCAGGTGCATCACCGCCTCGGTGCGCGCCGCCCAGCGCAATTCAGCCCACAGGGTTTCGCTGCCGGCGATGGTCGCAAGCTCGTCGCCGTGTGCTGCTGCGAGCAATTTGGCCGCGTGCATGCCGTAACGGCCCTGCAGCCTCTGCGCCTGCGCTGCCGTCAGCGCCGCGTTTGCCGGCAACGGCTCGGGTTGCCCGAATGTTCGCGATGAGTGCGAGCGCGCGTGCCGGCCCGGCAACAGCGGCGCGCAATGCTCCAGCGCATCCAGCGCGATCAGGCGGAACGTGGTCAGCTTGCCGCCGGTGACGGTCAACAAGCCGTGTTCCAGCCAGACCGCATGGTCGCGTGCCTCCTTGGATGGATCCGCCTTGCCGCTATCGATCACCGGGCGCACGCCGGCGAACGTGGCGATGATGTCGTCCAGGCCGAGACCGAGTTCCGGAAACTGGAATTCAAGCGCCTGCATCAGGTAGGCGACTTCATCGGGCGTGATCGATGCTTCCACCTTCATCCCGGTGCCGTGATCGACATCGGTAGTGCCGACCAGCGTCACGCCTTCCCACGGAAACGCAAAAACCGGCCGGCCATCGCGAGGATGCATCAGGCTCACCGCCTGCGCCACCGGCAGGCGCCAAGCCGGCAGCAGCAGATGGCTGCCGCGCAATGGGCGCAGTTTGGGTCCGGCCGCGGCATTCTGCCGCAGACCGTCGGCCCAGGCGCCGGTGGCGCTGATGACCACTTTGACTTTGATCGTATAGGTCGCGCCGCTCAGCGCATCCAGCAGTTCCACCCCGTCTGCATTGCCCCCGGTCCGCAGCACCTGCGTTGCCGCCAGGTAATTGACTGCGACGCCGCCGGCTGCGAGCGCTTCCTGCAGCACGCGCAGCACCAGCCGCGCATCGTCGGTCTTGGCATCGCCGTAGCACATACCGCCTTTCAGCCCGGCGCGCTCGATGTGCGGCGCCAGCAGCAGAAACTCATCCGCCGGGTAGTAACGGCGCGAGCGCTGCCCGGCCATCCAGTCGTACAGCGCCAGCCCGAGCGAGAACAGCCAGCGCCCCGGCTTGCGCCCGCGGTAATCGGCGAAGGCAAAACTCTGCGGCTGCACCAGGCCGGCAGCTTCGCGCAGCAGGTTTTTCCGCTCCTGCACCGATGCGCGCGTCAGCAACACTTTCCCTTCCTTCAGATAGCGCAGCCCGCCATGAACGAGTTTGGACGAACGGCTGGAGGTGCCCCAGGCGAAATCGCGCTGCTCGACCAGCAATGCGCGCAGGCCCTGGTGCGCCGCTTCGAGCAGAATCCCCGCGCCGGTGATGCCGCCGCCGATGATGACGATATCCCAATCGCCGGCGAGGGTGGCCGGCAGTTGCTCGCGCCAGTTCCTCGGCCACATGGCGTTCAGGTTTCGGGCGGCAGGAGCTTGCCCGGATTCATCATGCCGTGCGGATCGAAATGGCGGAACAGCTGGCGCATCGCGCCGATGCCGAGTTCGCCCTTTTCCGCAGCCAGATAGGGCGCGTGATCGGTGCCTACGCCATGCTGATGGCTGATGCTGCCGCGGTTGGCCACTATCGCCGCGCACACCGCGGCTTTGAGCGCGCGCCAGCGCGCAAGGTCCGCGTCGTAGTCACCCGCCAGCCGCCAGACAAAGGTGCTGTAGACGCTCGCCCCCTGCGCGTACAGGTGCGACAGATGGGTATAGGTGTGCAGCCGCTCGCCGCCCGCGGCCAATGCGCCTGTCGCCGCCTGTTCGATCGCCTGCATCATGCCGCCTACCCGGGGCCAGTCGACGGCGGTCTCGGCGGTATCCACCGCGTATCCGTTCTGCCACAGCGCATTGCGCAGATAGACGCTGCGAAAGCGGTTTTGTTTCCATTTCTCTCCCAGCGCGCGCCCAATATGGATGCCATGCCCGGTGCGCGCGATGCCGAGCGCCTGCCTGAGCGCGCCGGTGACGCTCGAACGCCGGCCGGATGCGCCTAGCAGCAGCAGGCATTTGCCGTCCTTGCAACTGCGCCAGGCGAGGTAGCTTTGCAGCAGCCCGACCAGCGTCTTGTGGCCGGCCAAATTCAGCGTGGTCAGCGTTTCCGTCGTGTTGGACAGGCGCAGCATCGACAACGGCAACCGGGCCTGCGCGATCGCGCGCACCGCGTCTTCCGCCCGGGCCCAATCGGGGAAAAACACCGCATGAAACGATTCGCTCTCGGGCAGCGGCGTGACGCGCACGCTGGCTTCGGTCAGGATGCCGAGACGACCTTCGGAGCCCAGCACCATTTCGCGCAGATCGATTCCGGCCGCCGACGCAGGAAAAGTCGGAATGACCAGCGTGCCGCTGGGCGTTTCGATCCGGCCTCCGGCGAACAGTTGCTCGATGCGGCCGTAACGCAGCGATTGCTGGCCGGAGGAGCGCGTGGCGATCCAGCCGCCCAGCGTCGAATACTCGAACGACTGCGGAAAATGACCGAGGGTGTAGCCCTGCGCGCGCAACTGCGCCTCCAGATCCGGACCGGCGATGCCGGCGCCGAAACGCGCCAACTGCGCCTCGCGGTCCAGCTCCATGAATTGCGTCAGCCGCGACAGGCTGATGGTCAGCACCGGCTTGTCGCTGGCGAGCGCTGCCAACTGGCCGGCCACACTGGTGCCGCCGCCGTAGGCAATGACCGCCGCAGCGCAGCCCTGAGCGTAATCGAGCAACTCGCGCACCTGCTCGCCGCTTTCCGGATAGGCGACGCCATCGGGCACGACGTCTATCCTGCCGTAGCGCAGCTTCAGCCAGTCGGGCAGGCTTTGGCCGAGTCCGCAGCGCAGCCGCGTTTCCGGCGCGGTGTCGATCAAGCGGTGCGGTTCCAGCCGGCCGGGCGCAATGTTACGGCAGGCCTCGGCCAGCGTCGCATCCTGGAACGGCCTGGACTGGCCGATGCGCTGCTGCAGAAACGCCAGCGCCTCCGCGTTCAGCGCGAACTTGATGCTGTCGTCGCCCCATCCGTTCCAGCGTCGCACGTGGTGTCCTGCCATCCCGTCCGGATTGATATACTGCGGCGGTCGTTGCCGGTCCCCGGACCGCCATCTGACTCTAGATGGTACCTTACCTGAAAGGCCGTATCAGCATGAGCGAAACAGCCACAGACCCGACCCTGCGTTCGGCTCGATAAGCCCTGCAAGGAGGAGCAATGCCCATGACGCACCCGCGCGAACTCTCGCTGTCTGCCGCCGACGGCACGCCGCTGTTTGTTGCCGATTGGCCGATCGGCTCTGCCGCCGCCGCGGGCGATGGCATCGTGTTGATGCATGGACTCGGAGAGCATTGCGGCCGCTATGCGCATGTGGCGCGTTTCTTCAACGATTGCGGCTTCTCGGTGCGCGCCTACGATCACCGCGGCCACGGACGCTCGGGCGGCGCGCGCGGCGATGTGCCCGACGCCGCCACGCTCGTGCAGGACGCGAAAATCGCAGTCGACGACTTCGCCCAGAATCTCGCAGCGCCGCCGCTGCTGCTCGGCCACAGCATGGGGGGCTTGTTCGCGGCGTACTATGCAACGCGCGCGCTGTCGCCGCTGCGCGGCCTGATCCTGTCTTCGCCCGCGCTGAGGATCAGGCTGGCGGGCGCGCAAAAACTGCTGCTGCGGGTTCTAGGCGCCATCGCCCCCGGATTCGGCATACCGAATGGACTCGAATCGCGCTACCTGTCGCACCGGCAGGCAGTGGTCGACGCTTACGACAGCGACCCGCTGGTCCATCCCAAGATCAGCGCGCGCCTGCTCGGCGCCATGCTGGACGCGATCGAGTTTACCCAAGCGCATGCGTCCGCGCTCAGCGTCAAGACCCTGCTGCTCGTGGCCGGCGATGATCACCTGGTCGATGCCGCCGGCAGCGAAGCCTTCTTCAGGCAATTGGCGCCGGGCGTAGGCACAATGCATACCTACCCGGGCTTCTACCATGAGATATTCAACGAGGTCGAAGCCGGCCGCGTATTCGATGATATCCGCGCGTGGCTGGACGAACTGCGAGCCTCCGAACGCGACGGGATTCAGCCCTGACCGGCGAGGCTTAAGAGCCTCATTACAAGATGAGCGGATACCCTAAACCACGCGCCGGCCGCGGCGGTGCTCTGCCGGTTGATGTTTGCCATGGCTATCTCCGTAAGGCGCTTTCGGAAGATGGGAGGTCAGCAGGCTTGGCGGGTCAGGGCGTGAAGGCGATGCGGCGTTTCGGCTGAGCCTTGCGTGCCTGATCTTCGGTGATGAGTTGCTTGATGGCATCGAAGACGACGGCGAACTGCTCGTCGTATTTATTTTCCAAAGCCTCGATCTTTCGGGCGAGATCGCGATTCGAGTCCATGAGCCGCCGCAACTGCACGAAGGTGCGCATGATGGCAATGTTTACCTCGACCGCACGCGGCGAGCGCAGGACGCTGGAGAGCATGGCGACGCCCTGTTCAGTGAAGGCGTAGGGAAGTCCCCTCCGGCCACCATGGAAACTTGAGGTCACAAATTGTGACCTCATGGACTCGCGAGCTGGTGCGGGGCCTGGCGAACTTGAAATGCCAATCTGGCATCTCAAGTTTTCCCAATTCTCCTTCGTGAATCGAAACATGAAATCGCCTGGGAACCGGTCGCGGTTTCTTTTGACCGCACGGTTTAGAGCGCCCGTTTCCACTCCGTAGAGCCTGGCGAGATCGGCGTCGAGCATCACTTTTTCGCCACGGATGAAAAAGACAAGTTGCGCCAGGTTTTCCGGCTTGGGGGTAATTGAACGCATTGGGGGATCAATCCTTTTCCTCAACGACGTGGTTTATCATCTTGTCGAATTCGCTTTTTACCGTGGCCTCGAAATCAGACGCGAGTTCGAGGTAGCTCAGATAGCTCTTGTTTGCCTTATAGCGCACCAGGTTGCCAACCGGTTGACGAAGCAGCAAACCGGCGTCGGAAAACGACTTAAATTCCCGGAGCAACAACCGGCGGGAACGCCGCTTCTGTTCTCAAATTCGCTTCGATTGTCGCAAGAATGAGAACGAAAGAAGAAAATCGGACCTGAGATAAGCCGGCACGCGCGTCCCACGCCCGGCGCGATGCGCGCTAACATGCGGGAACGCGCATACCCCGCGATCCGCACGACATGAACGCCGCCAACGACACCCACTCCAAGACCATCGGCTACATCCTCTGGATCTTCGGCTTCACCGGCTCGCATCGTTTCTATTTTGGCAAGCCGGTTACCGGCACGATCTGGTTCTTCACCCTGGGCCTGCTCGGCATCGGCTGGCTGATCGACGTGTTCCTGATTCCCTCCATGGACCGGGAGGCCGACCTGCGCTTTCGCGCCGGCCGCGTCAACTACACCATCGCCTGGGTCCTGCTCACCTTCCTCGGCCTCCTGGGCCTGCACCGCTTCTACATGGGCAAGTGGGTCACGGGGATCATTTACCTGTGCACCGCCGGCCTGGTGGGGATCGGGTACCTGTACGATTTCTTGACGCTGAACGACCAGATTAGCGTGGTGAATGCGTCGGCGTAGCGTGCGCCGCGCGCACGATCCGTTCTACAGCGGCATCGCCTTCTTCTCAGACAGCCCCATCCAGCCGCGCACGATGCGGTAGAGCACCCAGATGCCGGTGCAAATCCAGATGGCTATCGCAATCGGAATCCCCAACAGCGTGACGAACGCCATTCCTCCGACCAGGAAGAACAAGAGCGCGAACCAGAACGTGCGGATCTGCCAGCCGAAGTGCGAATCGAGCCAGGTGCCGCGCACGTCCGAACGCTTTACGTAGTTGAGGATCACCGCGATGATCGACGGCCAGCCGGAGAGGAAGGCCGTGACGATCAGCGCCGAGCTCAGCAGGCCGGTGAGGGCGCTGATCGCGTGCAGGGCGTAGATCACGTGGGTGAGGGTGATCAGGCCTTCGCGGGGGAGCGGGGCGGGCGTGTCGTTGAGGTCGAAGTCCATGGTGGCTATTTGTGCCTTGGGTTGGTGGGTGAATGTCGCGTTCCCATTTTAGACCGCCACTACCTTTTAGTTGTCTTAGAGAAGTACGTGAGCTCGATGGTAGTTCAAATAAGCGCGTTGTTCGGAGCAAAAAGTGCCGACCGATCTAGCGGGATCAATGGACCAACGCTCTAATACAATCGGGGGCAATTTCGGCGAGACCACAACCTGCCCGCCGTCTTCAAAACTAATGAAACCGCGATCAAATAAATGGTCAACATGTGGCGATAACAGCAAGCCATTGAAACCGTCGAGCTTTTCACGATCAGTAGAGTCTCGCCAGGGCTTAATATGACTCGCGCGCAAATGCGTGCGATCTGCGAGCTTCGTGATACGACATTCTTGCTCAACGATTTCAACCCTCGACTTGAATAGGCCTTGACCACGCCGCGCGCTTATCAATTGGAGCTTTTCCGTCTCTGGTAAATCAGTTCGCGATGCGATCTCTGATTCGGCCATGGCGTTGCTTAGGTAGCGACGCGCTGTCGCCTCCCCGACCGTAAGAGAATAATCAAACTGGGGCCCAAGTAAATCCCGTAGCACCGCCGCCATAACAAGCGGTATTTCGGTTAGATATACCCCCTGATTTCCGCGACCGTTCGCCTGTAAAGGGGAATAAATTTGAGGAAGCGTTGGACCCAAAAGATGCATAAAATCTGCTGGTCGTACTGGGGCGGCTAGCTCTTCGTACTCCACCGTGACGTACCAACCTTCATTACCCCAATAGCTTCCGGTGTTCCCAAACTCTGTGGGCTTGGGAGCAGCGGCAGCCCCCGCCGTCACCACCCCAATAGCCTTGATGCGCGTGTCGCTGAACGAGAGCACCAGATCGCCTGGCTGTACGCGCGTCATGTTCTCATAAAACTGATTTCGGGCGCCGTTCTGGTTGACCTTCGGCGACCACATGTACCCGCCACGAACTTCGTGTATATAGGTTTGGTTTTGGTTTACCCACCATACTTGTCGGGTAGTCGAGACGTTGACCATACTGTGGCCCGAATTGCTTTCGCGATTTCGTCAGGGCTTCGCGCTGAAATCCAAATTCTCCCCAGGCGCTGCCGGCGCCGAACCTGGCACCCTCGCCGCCGCCCGAATCGCGGCCGGCGAAAGATTCGCCCCGGGCTCCGCAGACGCGCCGGGCGAAACACCATGCGAAGCAAACGCCGCCTCCAGGTCCTGCTGGATCTGCGCCACATCAAACGCAGCCCGCCCCTGCATGCGCAGCAATATGCGCGCGGGCAGGTCCTGGATGCGCGGCACGGCGGCGCGCACGTTGGCGGCGGTGGTGAGGATGGGCACGGCGTGGTTGTTCCTGAAACCGGGCTCGGCGCGCTCGACGGCGTCGATGACGGCGGCCTGGGCCTTGGCGATGCCCATGAGGAGTTCGGCGAGTTGGGTGTTGTCCATGGCGGGTTCCTCTTTTCTGGTCCGGCGAGCCGGCATGGGATTGCCGGCCTGCGTGTTTTCGTTTTCGTAAGGATACAGCAGGAGCCGGGGCGAGGGCAGTAGGCCGAACGGCCGGGGGTGCTGCCGATCGGGCGCGATTGCCAGGAGAAGTGCGTGGATACTGGCTCTCCGGCCGCAGGTGGCCCAAAAGAAAAAGGCGGCCGGGGCCGCCTTTATTCGTTCGCGCGATGTGCGCTACTTGCGCTGGCGCAGTTTGCGGATGGCGGCGATCTGGGCCGCGGCTTCGGCGAGTTCGGACACCGCCTTGGCGTATTCCATTTTGCCGGTCCGGTCCTGCAGATTTTCCTGCGCGCGCTTGTGCGCTTCGAGCGCCTTGGCTTCGTCCAGGTCGCGGCCGCGGATGGCGGTGTCGGCGAGCACGGTGATCAGGTTCGGCTGCACTTCGAGGATGCCGCCGGCGACGAAGATCAGTTCTTCCTCGCCGCCGCTCGCGGGCTTGATGCGCACGGTGCCCGGCTTGATGCGCGTGATCAGCGGAGTGTGCCTGGGATAGATGCCCAGCTCGCCCTCTTCGCCGGGCAGCACCACGAACTCCGCTTCGCCGGAGTAGATGGCTTCTTCGGCGCTGACGACGTCTACGTGAATTGTATGTGCCATGTTTGCCTTTGCCCCTCAACCCGGCCCTTTCCCCGCGAGCGGGGAGAGGGGGCCGGGGAGGTTTGCCCCACGCGGGGCAAACCGATGTTGTTACTGCAGCGTCTTCGCCTTCTCGACCGCTTCCTCGATGCCGCCCACCATATAGAACGCCTGCTCCGGCAGGTGGTCGTAATCGCCGGCGACGATGCCCTTGAAGCCCTTGATGGTTTCTTTCAGCGGCACGTACTTGCCGTCCTGGCCGGTGAAGTTCTTGGCCACGTCGAAAGGCTGCGACAGGAAGCGCTGGATCTTGCGCGCGCGCGCCACCGCCAGTTTGTCTTCGGGCGAGAGCTCGTCCATGCCCAGAATGGCGATGATGTCGCGCAGCTCCTTGTAGCGCTGCAGCGTCTGCTGCACGGCGCGCGCGGTGTTGTAGTGCTCTTCGCCCACCACGTGCGGGTCCATCTGGCGCGAGGTCGAGTCGAGCGGATCCACCGCGGGGTAGATGCCGAGCGAGGCGATGTCGCGCGACAGCACCACGGTCGAGTCGAGGTGGCCGAAGGTGGTCGCGGGGGACGGGTCGGTCAGATCGTCGGCGGGCACGTACACCGCCTGGATCGAGGTGATCGAGCCGGTCTTGGTGGAGGTGATGCGCTCCTGCAGGCGGCCCATCTCTTCGGCCAGCGTCGGCTGATAGCCCACCGCCGAAGGCATGCGCCCGAGGAGCGCCGACACTTCGGTGCCGGCGAGGGTGAAGCGGTAGATGTTGTCGACGAAGAACAGCACGTCGCGGCCTTCGTCGCGGAAGTATTCGGCCATGGTGAGGCCGGTGAGCGCCACGCGCAGGCGGTTGCCGGGCGGCTCGTTCATCTGGCCGTAAACCAGGGCCACCTTGTCGAGCACGCCGCCGTCTTTCATCTCGTGGTAGAAGTCGTTGCCCTCGCGCGTGCGCTCGCCCACGCCGGCGAACACCGACAGGCCGCTGTGTTTTTTCGCGATGTTGTTGATCAGTTCCATCATGTTCACGGTCTTGCCCACGCCGGCGCCGCCGAACAGGCCGACCTTGCCGCCCTTGGCGAAGGGGCATACCAGGTCGATCACCTTGATGCCGGTCTCGAGCAATTCCTGGCTGGGGGAGAGCTCGTCGTACTTGGGCGCGGTGCGGTGGATCGAGGCGACTTTTTCGGCGCCGATCGGGCCGGCTTCGTCGATCGGGCGGCCGAGCACGTCCATGATGCGGCCGAGGGTCTTCGGCCCCACCGGCACCGAGATCGGCGCATTGGTGTTGACCACTTTCATGCCGCGGCGCAGGCCGTCGCTCGATCCCAGCGCGATGGTGCGCACGATGCCGTCGCCGAGCTGCTGCTCGACTTCGAGCGTCAGCCCGATCTCGTCCATTTTCAGCGCGTCGTAGATATGCGGCATCTGGTCGCGCGGGAATTCCACGTCCACCACGGCGCCGATGCACTGTACGATTGTTCCTTCTTGGCTCATCGTCTTTTCCTAGTAGTTCAATTCAAATTCGGTAAACTCATTCGTGCGCACGGCGCACGCTACGCTTCTAACGCTTTTACCCAAAACCGTGTTTTTGATACGGATGGTTTTTATCCGTATCAAAAACACGGTTCATAACAACCGTTGCTCAACCACTCCCGTCCTTGGAACCACTTCCTTAGCCCGGAGGCCGCACTGATCCCCGATTTCGTACGGATAGAAACCATCCGTACGAAATCGGGGATCTTGGATAAAAGCAAAACCGATATCCGGGTGAACCCTATACTGCCGCCGCGCCGGCCACGATCTCGGACAATTCCTTGGTGATCGCCGCCTGGCGGGACTTGTTGTAGATCAGGGTCAGTTCGTCGATGACGCTGCCCGCGTTGTCGCTCGCCGCCTTCATCGCCACCATGCGCGCGCTTTGTTCGGAGGCCATGTTCTCGGTCACCGACTGGTAGATCAGCGCTTCGATGTAGCGGGTGAGGGTCTGGTCGAGCACGGATTTGGCGTCCGGCTCGTAGATGTAGTCCCAGGAGCCCTCGGGGGCGCCGAGCTTTTCGCCCGACAGCGGCAGGAGCTGCTCCATCACCGGCTCCTGCTTCATGGTGTTGATGAATCTGGTGTAGAAAATCTCGAGCCGGTCGAAGCGGTCCTCGGTATAGCCGTCGAGCATGATCTTCAGCGCGCCGATCAGTTTTTCCATGTGCGGCTTGTCCCCCAGGCCGACCACGTGCGACACCACGTTGGCGCCGAGGCGTTGCATGAAGCCCAGCCCCTTGTTGCCGATGCAGCACACTTCGAAGCTCTCGCCCTGCGCCTCCCACTCGCGCATCTTGGCGACCGCCATCCGCAGCACGTTGGTGTTCAGGCCGCCGCACAGGCCCTTGTCCGCGGTGACGACGATGATGCCGGCTTTCCTGACCGAGTCGCGCGTCACCAGATAGGGGTGGCGGTACTCGGGATTGGCGTGGGAGAGGTGGGCCGCGACGTTGCGGATTTTCTCGGCATAGGGACGGGCCGCGCGCGTGCGCTCCTGCGCCTTGCGCATCTTGGAAGCCGCGACCATCTCCATGGCCTTGGTGATCTTGCGCGTGTTTTGCACGCTCTTGATCTTGGTCTTGATTTCCTTTGAACCTGCCATTGCTGTGCCTTTGGCTTCGGTTAGTACGTTCCGTTCTTCTTGAAGTCCTTGACCGCCTCGTGCAGCGTGACCTCGTCTTCCTTGGTCAGGTCCTTGGTGCTCTCGATCCGGTCGACCAGCGCGGCGTACTTGTCCTTGCAGTAGGCGCGCAGCGCGCGCTCGGCCGCCAGCGCCTTTTTCGTGTCGATGTCGTCGAAATAGCTGTTGTTCACCGCAAACAGGGTGAGCGCCATTTCCCATACCTGCAGCGGCTCGTACTGCGGCTGCTTCATCAGTTCGGTCACCAGGCGCCCGCGCTCCAATTGCTTGCGCGTGGCTTCGTCCAGGTCGGAGGCGAACTGGGCGAACGCCGCGAGCTCGCGGTACTGCGCCAAAGACAGGCGCACGCCGCCGCCCAGTTTCTTGATCACCTTGGTTTGCGCCGCGCCGCCGACGCGCGACACCGAGATGCCGGCGTTGATGGCGGGGCGGATGCCGGCGTTGAACAGGTCGGTCTCCAGGAAAATCTGGCCGTCGGTAATCGAAATCACGTTGGTCGGCACAAAGGCGGTAACGTCACCGGCCTGGGTTTCGATCACCGGCAGCGCGGTAAGCGAGCCGGTCTTGCCCTTGACCGCGCCCTTGGTGAATTTCTCGACGTACGCCTCGTTCACGCGCGCGGCGCGCTCGAGCAGGCGCGAGTGCAGGTAGAACACGTCGCCGGGATAGGCTTCGCGGCCCGGCGGGCGGCGCAGCAGCAGCGACACCTGGCGGTAGGCCCAGGCCTGCTTGGTCAGGTCGTCGTAAATGATCAGCGCGTCCTGGCCGCGGTCGCGGAAGTATTCGCCCATGGTGCAGCCGGAGTAGGGCGCGATGTACTGCATCGCGGCGGACTCCGACGCGGTGGCCGCGACCACGATGGTGTAGGCCATGGCGCCGTGCTCTTCGAGCTTGCGCACGACGTTGACCACCGAGGAGGCTTTCTGGCCGATCGCGACGTAGATGCAGATCAGGTCCTTGCCCTTCTGGTTGATGATGGTGTCGATCGCCACCGCGGTCTTGCCGGTCTGGCGGTCGCCGATGATCAGCTCGCGCTGGCCGCGGCCGATCGGCACCATGGAGTCGATCGACTTCAGGCCGGTCTGCACCGGCTGCGATACCGATTTGCGCTCGATCACGCCCGGCGCCACTTTTTCGATCACGTCCGTCATCTTGGCGTTGACCGGGCCCTTGCCGTCGATCGGCTGGCCGAGCGAATTGACCACGCGGCCGATGAGTTCCGGGCCGACCGGCACGTCCAGAATGCGGCCGGTACACTTGACCGTGTCGCCCTCGGAGATGTGCTCGTAGGGCCCCAGCACCACCGCGCCGACCGAGTCGCGCTCGAGGTTGAGCGCGAGGCCGAAGGTGTTCTTGGGGAATTCCAGCATCTCGCCCGCCATCACGTCGGAGAGGCCGTGGATGCGGCAAATGCCGTCGGTCACCGACACCACCGTGCCCTGGGTGCGGACGTCGACGGACAGCGCAAGATTCTGGATCTTGCTCTTGATCAGCTCGCTGATCTCGGACGGATTCAACTGTTGCATGCTATCTCCTGAACCTTAAGTATTTTTCGCGCTGCGGTCAGCTCGCGAGCAGTCCCGCCGCCATTGCGTCGAGCTTGCCGCGCACCGAGCCGTCGATGACTTCGTCGCCGACCACCACGCGCACGCCGCCGATGAGATCGCGGTCGATGCTCACCTGGGGATTGATTTTGCGTTTGAAGCGTTTTTCCAGATCGGCCACCAGGCTCGCGAGCTGCGCGCCCTCCAGTTCAAAGGCGGTGGTGATCTGGGCGTCGACCACGCCTTCGCGCTCGTTCTTGAGCGTCTCGAACTGCGTGAAGATTTCGGGCAGCAGCGTCAGGCGGTCGTATTCGATCAGCAGCTGGATGAATTTTTTCGCTTCGGCCGAGAGGTCGCCGGGGCACAGCGACAGGAACAGGTCCTGCAACTGGACCGCGGTCAGATCGAACTTCGCCAGGCATTCCTGCATGTCCGGATGCGCGGCCACCTGCGCCAGGGTGCGCAGCGTGCCCGACCACGCGGCGAGCGTGCCGCCCGCGTCGGCGAGGCGGAACACCGCCTCGGCGTAGGGCCGCGCGAGAGTAGCGGTCTCGGCCATAAGAGTTTACAACTCTCGCTTGAGCTGGTTAAGCAGCTCGGCGTGGGCCTGGGCGTTGACTTCGCGCTGCAGGATTTTTTCGGCGCCGCTGACCACCAGGGTCGCCACCTGTTCGCGCAGCGCTTCCTTGGCGCTCGAAACTTCCTGCTGGATCTCGGACTTCGCGCCGGCGATCAGGCGATCGCCCTCGGCCTTGGCCGAGTTCTTGGCTTCCTCGATCATCTGCAGCCCGCGCTTTTCGGCGTGGGCGATGATCTCGGCGGCGCGCGCGCGCGCCTTGACCAGTTCCTCGCTCGCGAGCTTGCCGGAGGCCTCGAGCTGCTGCTTGCCCTGCTCGCCGGCAGCCAGGCCGTCAGCGATCTGCTTCTGGCGCTCTTCGATCGCTTTCATCAGCGGCGGCCAGACGAACTTGACCGTAAACAGAATGAAAAGCGCGAACGAAATCGCCTGTGCGATCAATGTCAAGTTGATGTTCATGTTCGAATTCCCTGGCGGGTCTGGTCCAGTGCGACAGGACCAGCGGTGCGGTCAAGTTACTTAGGGATGACGGCGAGCAGCGGATTACCGAACGCGAACAGCATCGCAATGCCGACGCCGATAATGAACGAGGCGTCGATCAGGCCGAGCAGCAGGAACACTTTGGCCTGCAGTTGCGGGATCAACTCGGGCTGGCGCGCCGCGCCCTCGAGGAAGCGGCTGCACATCAGGGCCACGCCGATGCAGGCGCCCATGGCGCCCAGTCCGATCATCAGGCCGATGCCGATGCCGGTGTAGGCCTGAATCATGGCCAAGGCTTGAAGTTTGTCCATCGTAGTGTCCTTTCTTGAACGAAGTGAAGTGTTATCGGGGTTAATGGGAAATTAATGGGTTTCATGCGCCATCGAGATGTAGACAATGGTGAGCATCATGAATATGTACGCCTGCAGCACTACGATCAGGATGTGGAATATCGACCAGCCGACGCCGAGTACGGCGCCGAAGAACGCGCCGCTCAGGCTGGTCGCGGCCCACAGCCACAGCAGCAGGAAAATGATCTCGCCCGCATACATGTTGCCGTACAGCCGCAGCGAGTGCGACAGCGGTTTGGACACGTACTCGACCAGGTTGAACAGGAAATTGAACGGCCACAGGATGGGATGCGCGCCGAAGGGCGCGCAGAACAGCTCGTGGATCCAGCCGCGCAGGCCTTTGACCGCGATGGAAAAATAAATCATCAGCAGCAACACCGACAGCGACAGGGCGAAGGTGGTGTTGACGTCGGCGGTAGGGACAATGCGGAATTCGTGCTGGTGGAACACGTGCGTCAGAATCCAGGCCATGATGTCGGCCGGCAGGAAGTCCATCGCGTTCATCAGCAGCACCCAGACGAAGACGGTGAGTGCGGTTGGCGCGATGAAGTCGCGCTTGCCGTAGAATATGCCCTTTACCTGGTCGTCGACGAAACCGAACAGGAGTTCGACGAAGGCTTGGCGTTTGTTGGGCACGCCCGAGGTCGCGCCGCGCACCACCCACCACATCAAGGCGGTGGCAACGATGCCGAGGACTGCGCCGATTACCAGCGAATCGACATTCAGCGTCCAGAACGGATGGTCCCCGACCGACTGGGCGTTGAAGCTCAGGTGGTGCTGAATGTAGCTTGTTGCGGTGAGTTCTTGCTCGGCAGCCATTCTGTCTAGTCTGATTTATCCATGTCCAAGGGCGCGCTACGTCTTGTCGCCGGCAAATAGCGCCATACTGAAAATCAAGATCGAAACGACAAACGATGCTATCAGCCCGACCACGACGACTTCTTGATAGAGCGCCAGCACGAGCAAAAGCAGAGAAATTGCCAGGAAAAGCTTCGCCGCTTCAGCCTTGAAGGCGACGAGCAGGACCTCCCCCGCGGATCTTACTTTGTTTCTTGCAGTCAGCAGCACAAACACCAGCCCGGCGATGATGCTGATCAGGCCGCCCAGGACCGCCGAAATCGCGCCGTGTAAGCCCGCAATCCAGGCGGCGATCGACGCGATGATTATCGTGGCCAGTATTTGCGACCCGATTACCGGGCGGAACTTTCGCCACACTCGCCGCTATCCTCGCTGCAAAACAGGAAAATTATAACGGCTTTGACCAAGCACGGTCAATTCAGAATTCCGCAATTATGGGTGCAATGCCTTGATCCACATCAATATGAACAGCCCGAGTTGAAGGTATTCGGGCATGGTCTGAACAAGGGGCGGGGTCCCTTGTAAATCCCCAAGGCGGGGGCGGCTCCCGCATCCGGCCGCGCTCTATTCGAGCTGCTTCGCCGGCGGAACGGAGGACGCCGCCTGCATACAAGATGACAAAGGCTGGTTGGCGAACTAGACTGAAAATCATGGCTTTCAAAATGAAGCGGCGTCCGATCCTGCGCGCGCTGGGGCTGGTCGCCGCACTCGCCGGCGGCGGCGCCCAAGCGCAGGATCCGTACGCGCGCGAGCGCGCGGCGCTGCTGCAGGAGATTGCCGCCATGGCGAGGGATACCGGCGCGGAAACCGGCCGCCCGGTGTTCAGCGCGCGCGTGATGGCGGCCATGGCCAAAGTGCCGCGTCACCGCTTCGTCCCTGTGACCTACGGCGCGCTGGCCTACGCCAACCGGCCTCTGCCTATCGGACACGGCCAGACCATTTCCCAGCCCTACATCGTCGCGCTCATGACCGAACTGCTCGACTCCAAAGCGGGCGATGCCGTGCTGGAAATCGGCACCGGCTCGGGCTATCAGGCGGCGGTGTTGGCCGAACTGGTCGCTAACGTATATTCGATCGAAATCGTCGAGCCGGTCGGAAAAAATGCAGCAGCATTGCTGCAGCAACTGGGCTACGCGAACATCCACACCAGGATAGGCGACGGCTACAACGGCTGGCCGGAACGCGCGCCCTTCGATGCCATCATCGTCACCGCCGCCGCCGCGCAGGTCCCGCCGGCCCTCGCCGCTCAGTTGAAACCCGGCGGTCGCATGGTGATTCCGGTCGGCGGGCAGGGCGAAGTGCAATTTCTGCAGGTGATGGTGAAACAGCCCGACGGCTCGATCTCGACCCAACGCAGCCTGCCGGTGCGCTTCGTGCCGCTGACCCGCAGCAACTGATTGCCGGCCTGCTAAGAATCTGTTGCCAACAGGGCCGGGGGGAAAGAACGGGGACTGCCCCTTCCTCGGGCCCCCTTTCATATCCTCCGGATCAGAACGCCGTTGCGATGATTCTGCAACAGCTTCCAGGCGCCCGTTTCAGCCCTTGAATTTCGACAGCAGGTCGTCCAGGTGCTCGTGGCTGGCATAGCTGATCACCAGCTTGCCCGCGCCCTTCTTGCCGGGCTTGATCTCGACCTTGGTGCCGAATTTTTCCGACAGTTCTTCTTCGAAGCGCAGGATGTCGCGGCTGGTCTTGAGCTTGCCCGGCTTCTTCTGCTTCGGGTTGAGAATGTCCTGCACCAGCTTCTCGGTTTCGCGCACCGACAGTCCGCGCTCCGCAACCCTCTTCGCCAACTCTTCCTGGCGCCGGCCTTCCAGCGCGAGCAGGGCGCGCGCATGGCCCATGTCGATATTGCCGTCGTAGAGCAGTGCCTGCACGGATTGCGGCAGGTTCAACAAGCGCAGCAGATTCGAGGTCGCGGCGCGCGAGCGGCCCACGGCCTCGGCCGCCTCCTGGTGGGTCATCTTGAATTCGTTGATCAGGCGGTGGATGCCGGTCGCCTCTTCCAGCGGATTCAGATTCTCGCGCTGGATGTTCTCGATCAACGCCATCGCCAGCGCCGCCGAATCGGGCACCTCGCGGATCACGACCGGAATTTCGCGCAGGCCCGCTATTTTCGCCGCACGCCAGCGCCGCTCGCCGGCGATGATCTCGTAGCGCCCCTTGCCGAGCGTGCGCGCCAGAATGGGCTGCATCACGCCCTGGGCCTTGAGCGAGCGCGCCAGCTCTTCCAGCGACGCCTGGTCCATGCGCGTGCGCGGCTGGTATTTGCCCGGCTGAAGCTCTTCGAGCTTCACCGTTTTCAGAGTTTCGCCGCCTGAGGCTTCTTCGTCCTTGCCCAACAGCGCGTCCAGCCCGCGTCCCAGTCCTTTCATCGTTGTTTCCTTTTCCAGGCTAGGCGACCGCGACGGCCGAGCGCGACAGCAACTCGGCCGCCAGCGCCAGGTAAGCCTGCGAACCCTTGCACGCCTTGTCCAGGCTCACTGCCGGCGCGCCGTAGCTTGGCGCCTCGGCCAGGCGCACATTGCGCGGAATGATGGTCGCGTACAGCTTGTCGCCGAAATGCTGTTGCAGCTGCGCCGAGACCTGCTGCGCGAGCGAGTTGCGCGGATCGTACATGGTGCGCAGCAAGCCCTCGATCTCGAGCCGCGGATTGAGGTGCTTGCGCACCTTGCGTATGGTCTCTACCAGGTCGCTCAAGCCTTCCAGCGCGTAGTACTCGCATTGCATCGGAATCATCACCGCCTCGGCCGCGACCAGGCCGTTGAGCGTGAGCAGATTGAGCGCCGGCGGGCAGTCGAGCAGAATGAAGTCGTATTCCGCCGCGATCGTGCCCAATGCCGACTTGAGCCGCGTCTCGCGGTTCTCCAGGGCTACCATTTCGACCTCGGCTCCGGCGAGTTCGCGGTTGGCCGGCACCATGTCGTAACCGCCGGATTCGGACTTTTGCCGCACTGACTGCACCGTCGTCAGCCCGAGCAGCACTTGGTATACGGAGCGCTCCAGATGGCGCTTGTCGATGCCGCTGCCCATGGTGGCGTTGCCCTGCGGATCGAGGTCGACCAGGAGCACGCGCTTGCCGGCGCCGGCAAGGCTGGCGGCAAGATTGACGCTGGTCGTGGTCTTGCCCACCCCGCCCTTCTGGTTGGCGACGGCGAGGATGCGGGGCATCACTGAATTGCTCCCCGAGGGGGCGCGCACCCTTGGGAATCCCCCAAGGCGGAAGGTGATGCAAAGAGGTGCGCGTTTCCACGCCGGGCTTTGCCAATGGCCATGTGGTCGATTTGCATCACCCTGCCTGTTCGTCTTGTCCGATCAACACCAAGTACCGCGCGCCCTCGAGGCCGGGGATTGCAAGCGGCAGCACCTGCTGCACTTTGCAGCCTGGCGGCAGTTTGTCTATTTCCTCATACGGATGCAGGCCTTTCATCGCCGCGAACATCCCGCCGGGCGCGAGCAGATGGCGGGTGATGCGCACGAACTCGCCCATGTCGGAAAAGGCGCGCGAAATGATCACGTCGAACCTGTTCTGCGTCTGCCAGGACTCGACGCGCTCGCTGCATACCTCGGCGTTTTTCAGCTTCAGTTCGATCACCGCCTGATTCAGAAACGCGGCCTTCTTGTGATTGCTGTCGAGCAGGGTCACATGCGTGTCCGGCTTGGCGAGCGCGAGCGGAATGCCGGGCAGTCCGGCACCGCTGCCCACATCGAGCAGGCGCTTGGCGTGCAGATGCGGCGCCACGGCCAGGCTGTCGAGCAGGTGATGGCTCACCATTTTTTCCGGCTCGCGTATCGCGGTGAGGTTGTATACCCGGTTCCATTTTTCGATCAGCGCGATGTAGTCGAGCAGGCGCTGCTGGATGTCGCGCTCCAGCGTCAATCCGAGCGCAATGAGCCCGCGCTTCAGTTGATCGGCCGTGCTCATGCTGCGGGCCGCTGTTCGCGCGTATCGTCCGAAAGGCTGTCACCCTGATCTGCGTCACCGCCGTTGGACTGGGGAGCGCGAGGGGACGCATTGCCGCGCCTGGCCGTGGTCTCGAATCCCCGCTTCAGGTGCACCAGAAGCAGGGAAATAGCAGCCGGCGTGAGGCCCGAGATGCGCGAGGCCTGACCCAGGGTCTCGGGTCTGTGCTGGTTGAGCTTTTGCTGCACTTCCTTGGACAACCCGCGCACCGCGCGGTAATCGAGATCGCGCGGCAACGCGGTCGCCTCGTATTGCTCGCGCCGCAGAACTTCGTCGTGCTGGCGCGCGATGTAGCCGTCGTACTTGATCTGGATCTCGACCTGCTCGGCCACTACCGGGTCGACGACGGCCTCGCCGGTGCCCGGCAGGGACATGAGGCTGGCGTAGCTCACGTCCGGGCGCCGCAGCAGATCAGTAAGTGCATACTCTCGTTCAATGCCTTTACCTAAAACCCTCTCCGCATCTATTTGTGGCAACAGTCGGGGGTTGATCCAGGTCGATTTAAGCCGCTCGAGTTCCCTCGCAACCGCCTCGCGCTTGCGCTCGAAGGCGACCCAGCGGACGTCATCGACCAGGCCCAGGCTGCGCCCCATCTCGGTCAGGCGCATGTCTGCGTTGTCCTCGCGCAGCATCAGCCGGTACTCGGCGCGGCTGGTAAACATGCGATAGGGCTCGGACACGCCGCGGGTGATCAGATCGTCCACCAGCACGCCGATGTAGGCTTGGTCGCGGCGCGGACACCAAGCTTCCCGGCCTTGCACCTGCAGGGCCGCGTTGATGCCGGCCAGCAAACCCTGGGCAGCGGCTTCTTCGTAGCCGGTGGTGCCGTTGATCTGGCCGGCGAAAAACAATCCGGAAATCGCCTTCGTTTCCAGCGAAGCCCTGAGGCCGCGCGGATCGAAGTAGTCGTACTCGATGGCGTAACCGGGGCGCAGAATATGCGCGCGCTCGAGGCCCTTGATCGAGCGCACCAGTTCGAGTTGCACATCGAAAGGCAGGCTGGTCGAGATGCCGTTGGGATAGAACTCGTTGGTGGAAAGGCCTTCGGGCTCGAGGAAAATCTGATGGCTCGCCTTGCCCGCGAAGCGGTGGATCTTGTCTTCGATCGACGGGCAGTAGCGCGGGCCGATGCCTTCGATCACGCCGGTATACATGGGCGAGCGGTCGAGGCCGCCGCGGATGATCTCATGCGTGCGCGCGTTGGTGTGGGTGATCCAGCAGGACAGTTGCCGCGGGTGCATGGCACGGTTGCCGAGGTAGGAGAACACCGGCGCCGGCTCGTCGCCCGGCTGCTCCTGCGTCGCCGAAAAATCGATCGAGCGGCCGTCTATGCGCGGCGGCGTGCCGGTTTTCAGGCGGCCGACCGGAAGCTTCAGCTCGCGCAGCCGCGCCGCCAGGCTGATCGAGGACGGGTCGCCGGCCCTCCCCGCCTGGTAATTGACCATGCCGACGTGGATCAGGCCGGAAAGAAAAGTGCCTGTGGTCAGGACCACCGCGCGCCCGGTGAAACGGATACCCAGCTGCGTCACCACGCCACTGACCCGGTCGCCCTCGAGCGTGAGGTCATCCACCGCCTGCTGAAACAAAGTGAGATTGGGCTGATTTTCCAGGCGCGAACGGATCGCCTTCTTGTACAGCAATCGGTCCGCCTGGGCGCGGGTGGCGCGCACCGCCGCCCCCTTGCTCGAATTAAGGATGCGAAACTGGATGCCGGCCTCGTCCGTGACGATTGCCATGGCGCCGCCCAGCGCGTCGACTTCCTTGACCAGATGCCCCTTGCCGATGCCGCCGATCGAAGGATTGCAGGACATCTGCCCCAGGGTCTCGATATTGTGCGTGAGCAGCAGGGTGTTACACCCGGCGCGGGCCGCGGCCAGCGCAGCCTCGGTCCCGGCGTGCCCGCCGCCAACCACGATTACGTCGAATTCGGTAGGAAAATGCATATGCCCGCTGCCGTTCCAAAGAGGCGCGATTTTACGCTGTTTTCCCTCAAACCGTAATCCGTTGTTCCACGTGGAACAACGTGGCCGAGTCTCGGTTGGCGTGCTTTTATCCGAAGTCGTCGATTTCATGCGGATGGTTTCTATCCGCATGAAATCGAGGACTCAATGCGGCGCATGTACTGAGGCAGATCGGAACAGTAGGAACGACGGTGGTATATCGAAGGCCGCATTCAACCGTGTTTTCTGTACGGATACAAACCATCCGTACAGAAAACACGGTTATGGATAAAAGCCCCCCAGGCAGAGCCCTGCCACACTGTTCCACGTGGAACAATCAGGCAGCCTTGCCCGAAACCAGACCGAGATAGCTTTCGATCACGCGCGGATTGGATGCGAGCTCGGCGCTTGAACCTTCCAGGACGATTTCGCCGGTTTCCAGCACGTAGCCATAATCGGCCACCTGCAGCGCCGCGCGGGCGTTCTGCTCCACCAGCAGGATGGAGACCCCGGTTTCGCGCAGGCCGGCGATGACGTGGAAGATATCGCGTACGATCAGCGGCGCCAGGCCCAGGCTGGGCTCGTCCAGCATCAGCAGCCGCGGACGGCTCATAAGGGCGCGGCCCAGCGCCAGCATCTGGCGCTCGCCGCCGGAAAGCGTGCCGGCCAACTGCCGGCGGCGTTCCTTCAGACGCGGAAACAACCGGTAGACCAGTTCGAAATCGGCAGCGATGGTTTTGTCGCGTTTGCGATAGCGGTGAAAGGCGCCGAGCACCAGGTTGTCCTCGACCGTCATGGCGGCAAACAGTTCGCGCCGCTCCGGCACCAGACACAGACCCCGGCTCACGCGCTGCTCCGGTTCCACGCGCGTGATTTCCTGGCCGGCATAGCTGACGCTGCCGCGTGCAGTCAGCATTCCCATGAGAGCAGCCAGAAGCGTAGTCTTGCCCGCGCCGTTGGGACCGATGACCGTGACTATCCTGCCCTCTTCCACGCGCAGCCCGGCCTGGTGCACGGCTTCGACCTTGCCGTAGGCCACGCACAGACCGCGCACTTCCAGGAGCGCGCTCATTTGACGCCCCCGAGATAAGCTTCAAGCACCACCGGGTTTGCCTGGATCTCCTGCGGCAGGCCCTCGGCCAGTTTTTCGCCGAAGTCCATCACCACCAGCCGGTCCACCAGCTTCATCACGAAATCCATGTCGTGTTCGACCAGCAGGATGCTCATGCCCTCGGACTTGAGCCTGCGCAGGAGGTCGGCCAGCGCGCGCTTTTCCTGGTAACGCAGCCCGGCCGCGGGCTCGTCGAGAAGCAGCAGCACCGGATCGGCGCAGAGCGCGCGCGCGATTTCGAGAATGCGCTGCTGGCCCAGCGCCAGGCTGCCCGCCGGTTCGTGGACGCTGGCTCCGAGTCCGACGCGCTCGAGCTGGCGCACCGCCTCCGCGAGCAGCTTCGCCTCCTCCGAACGCTCCAGGTGCAGCGCGGCGCTGACCACGCCTCTCGCGCCGCGCAGGTGCGCCCCGATCGCTACGTTCTCGAGCACGCTCATGGTTGGCAACAGGTGCACCTGCTGGAAAGTGCGCGCCAGGCCGCGCAGGACGATGGCGCGCGCGGACAAGGCGTCGATGCGCTCGCCGCGGAAATGCACCTCGCCACCCGTGGGTGGCAGCACGCCCGTGACCAGATTGAACACGGTGCTCTTGCCGGCGCCGTTGGGGCCGATCAACCCCAGAATCTCGCCGCTGTCCATGACAAAGGACAGGTCGTTTACGGCCACCAGGCCGCCGAATGCCTTGCGCGCCGCCTTTACCTCCAACAGGGTTTCGCCCACAGCGGGTCGCGCGCGCTGCGTCAGCGCCTCTGTCGCCGCCGGCAGCGGCTTGTCCGGCCCGGGAAAATGGCGCACGGCGAGGGGCATGATGCCGTCTCGCGCGCGTTGCAGCAGGACCACCAGCAGCACGCCGAAGACGATCATCTCGAAGTTGCCGCTTTGCCCGAGTAGCTTGGGCAGCAGGTCCTGCAGCCACTGCTTGAGTATGGTCAGGATCCCCGCTCCGACCACTGCGCCCCAGACCGAGGCGGCGCCGCCGACTACGGCCATGAACAGGTACTCGATGCCGGCGTTGATCGAAAACGGCGTGGGATTGACGAACCGGAGCAGGTGCGCGTAGAGCCAGCCCGACAGACTGGCAAGCAGCGCGGCATAGACGAAAATGACGATTTTCATCCGGGCCGTATCTACGCCAAAGCTCTCTGCCATCAATCCCCCTCCTTTCAGGGCGCGGATAGCCCGGCCGGAGCGCGAATCGAGCAGATTGTGTATGGACAGCAGTGCCAGCAAGACCAGCGTCCAGATGAGGTAATGGAACTTGCGGCCGGAATCGAGCACCAGACCGAAAAGATTAATTGCAGGCAGGCTGGAGATGCCGGTATAGCCGCCGAGAAACTCCATATTGCCGAACAGATAGTACAGGCTGATACCCCAGGCGATGGTTCCCAGCGGCAGATAATGACCCGAAAGCCGCAGGCTAATGAACCCAAGGAAAAGGGATATAGCGAAAGTGAGCGCCAAACCTCCAAGTAAGGTGATCCACGGCGACAGGCCATAGGCTGTAGTCAGATAGGCGGTGGTATAAGCGCCCAGGCCAACAAAAGCCGCCTGCCCGAAAGAGGTCAACCCGCCAACCCCGGTGAGCAGCACCAGACCCAGCGCCACAATGCTATACAGGCCGATGTAGTTCAGCAGGGTGACATGGAACTCGGGTAGCACCAGCGGCGCCACTAGTATGAAAGCGAGGAACACCCCTAGGACGAAGCGCGCCCGGGTCACGCCGCCGCGGCTCATTCCTCGTCTTCCTCGATATGGTGGGTGGTGAGCGAGCGCCACACCAGCACTGGAATGATCAGGGTGAAGACGATTACTTCCTTGTAGGCGCTGGCCCAAAACGAGGCATAGGCTTCGAGCATCCCGACCAGCAGCGCGCCTGCGGCGGCGATGGGATAGCTCACCATACCACCCATGATGGCGCCGACGAAACCCTTCAGCCCCACCAGAAAACCCGAGTCGTAGTAGATGGTGGTGATGGGTGCGACCAGGATCCCGGAAAGAACCCCGATCAGCGCCGCGAGCGTGAAGCTCAATTTGCCCGCCATCGCCGGGGACACGCCTACCAATCGCGCGCCCACGCGGTTGATGGCGGTGGCGCGCAGCGCCTTGCCGTAAATAGTGCGCTCGAAGAAAAGAAACAGCGCCACGATCAGCGCCAGGCTCGCGCCTATCACCCACAGGCTCTGCCCGGAAATATTGAGCACTCCCAGTTTCCATTGCGCGTCGGAGAAAGGCGGTGTGCGCGAACCCTCGGCACCGAAGAACACCAACCCCAGGCCGGTCATGGCGAAGTGCACCGCGACCGAAATGATGAGCAGCACCAGCACCGATGCATTAGCGAGCGGCTGGTAGGCCAAACGATAGACCATCGGCCCGAGCGGCACCACCAGGGCGAGCGCCAGCAGAACCTGCAGTGTGAGCGCTGGCTTCTGTGGCGCGCCCCACCAGGCAAGCCATAGCAGGGCGGCTGGGATGATGATGTATTTGAAAACGATGGCTGGAATGCGCTGCGCTGCGCCCAAGCGCAGCGCTTGCACCAGTTCCACGGCCGCGACAGCCAGGCCGGCGCACAACAGCAGCCAGGCCGTTCCTGGCAGCTTGCCCAGTTGCAGGCTGGCGAGCGTAAGCGCGCCGTAGGTCACAAATTCGCCTTGCGGGATAAATATCACCCGCGTCACCGCGAATACCAGCACCAGGGCCAGGGCCAGCAGCGCGTAGATCGCGCCATTGGTCAGGCCGTCCTGGATCAGAAAAAGGGCGATCTCGGCGTTCAAGTTTGCAGCTTAGTCAGAAATGGCGAAGGCCGCGCTGGCGACAAAAGAAGGTGGCCTTTGCGCCCACGCCTAGTGCCGCACCCCGCATCGCCGCCGTTGCTCACGCCTTATTATTGAGTTTGGTCGATCAACAGCGCGCAGTCTACCCGCTTGCCGTTCAAACCGCAGCAGCAGCCTGGCGCCGGCGCTGCGCCGAAGCCCCCGCCGCCGGCACCATCCACGCGGGGCCAGGCAAAGAGAACTTGCAAATATCACCGCGCATTATTTCATCAATCCCAGTTCCCTGAAGTACCGGATCGCCCCGGGATGAAAAGGCACAGTGTTGCCTAGCAGCATTAACTCTTTGGTGGTGTTAGCTACCGCCGGGTGCAACAGCTTGAATTCCTCGAAATTGTCGAGCACCGCCTTGATGACGAGATAAGCCATTGGTTCCGGCAGATCCGCACTCACCACCATTGTAGCGAGCGCGCGAGCTTGTCCACTACTTCGTCCAGTTGCGCCTCGCTGATGATGTAAGGCGGGGCGAGCACCACATGGTCGCCGGCCACTCCATCGAGCGAACCATCCATGGGATGTATCCCCTCATTTTGTAACGCGCTCTCAGGGTACGAGGCGCGCCTCCAGCAACTGGCGTTCGAGCGCCAGGGGCTGCGGCAGCCTGTCCTTGAGCTTGGCGAACAGTTCGTCATGCAGCTTCAGTTCGCGCCCCCAAGCGGCGCGGTCTATGCTGGTGACGCTGGCATACTTGTCGGCGCCGAATTCCAGCCCCTGCCAGTGCAAATCATCGAACTCCGGCATCCAGCCCAGCGGCGTCTCGATGGCGTGGGCCTGTCCCTGGCAGCGCCCGACGATCCAACTGAGCACGCGCATGTTTTCGCCGAATCCGGGCCAGACGAACTTACCCGTAGCATCCTTGCGGAACCAGTTGACCTGAAAGATGTGCGGCGGCCGTTTCACTTTCTTGCCTACGGCCAGCCAGTGCTTGAAATAATCACCCATGTGGTAGCCGCAAAAGGCGATCATGGCGAAAGGGTCGCGGCGCACCACGCCGACCTGACCGACGATGGCGGCGGTGGTTTCGGAACCCATGGTCGCGGCCTTGTACACCCCGTCCTCCCAGTTGAAGGCTTCGACCACCAGCGGCGCGGTGTCGGAACGCCGCCCGCCGAACAGGAAGGCCGAGATCGGCAAGCCGTTCGGGTCGTCCCAAGCCGGATCGAGCGAGGGGCACTGCGTCGCCGGGACGGTAAAGCGCGAATTAGGGTGCGCCGCGTTGCGTCCGCATCCCGGGGTCCATGCCTGTCCGGTCCAGTCGGTGAGCTTGGCCGGCGGCGCATCGGTCATGCCTTCCCACCACACGTCGCCCTCGGGCGTCTCGGCGACGTTGGTGAAAATGGTGCCGCGCTCGATCGACTTCATGCAGTTGGGGTTGCTGTGAACATTGGTGCCCGGGGCAACGCCGAAATAACCGGCCTCGGGGTTGATCGCGTAGAACTTGCCGTCCTCGTGTGGCTTGATCCAGGCGATGTCCTCGCCTACGGTCTCCACCTTCCAGCCTTCAAAGCCTTTGGGTGGAACCAGCATCGCAAGGTTGGTCTTGCCGCAGGCGCTGGGGAAGGCGGCCGCGATATAGTTTTTCTGCCCCTGCGGATTGGTGATGCCCAGGATCAGCATGTGTTCGGCCAACCACCCCTGGTCACGCGCCATCACCGAGGCAATGCGCAGCGCCAGGCATTTCTTGCCCAGCAGCGCATTGCCGCCGTAGCCCGAGCCGTAGGACCAGATCTCGCGCGTCTCGGGAAAATGGACGATCCACTTTTCGGCGTTGCAAGGCCAGCGCCCGGATTTTTCGCCGGCTGCCAGGGGCATGCCCACCGAGTGCATGCAGGGAACAAAATTTCCGTCCTCCCCAAGCACGTCATACACTGCCCGTCCCATGCGGGTCATGATTTTCATGCTCACCACCACATAGGGCGAATCCGAGAGTTCAACGCCGATGTGGGCGATGGGCGAACCCAACGGCCCCATCGAGAACGGCACCACGTACATGGTGCGCCCGCGCATGCAACCGTCGAACAGGCGGCCGAGGGTGCCGCGCATTTCCGCCGGCGCGATCCAGTTGTTGGTGGGGCCCGCGTCATCCTGCTTTTCGCTGCAGATGAAGGTGCGCTCCTCGACCCGCGCAACGTCGGACGGATCCGACAGCGCCAGATAGCTGTTCGGGCGCAGCTTGGGATTGAGGCGCCGCAGCATTCCGGAGGCGACCATTTCCTGGCACAGGCACTCGTATTCGTCCTGTGAGCCGTCGCACCAGAGGATGCGATCCGGCTTGGCGAGCTGCGCCATGTGCGCGACCCATTCCCGCACGCCGCGGTGTCTGACGAACTCGGGCACGTTTGAAACCGCGGTGTTTTTGGCAACGGGTAGGTTCATGTTTTGTCTGCCTGGTTGTTAACGAAATGTCCCGCAGCCTTGCGCGCCAAGGTCTGGTAACGCGGCGGACCGGCGGAAAAAATGTTTCGCATTCTACAACGAACCCCCGCCTGGGCGGGCTAGAGCACCGCCACGATAAACAGGCGCCGGAAAGGAAACAGGGTTTTACCGTCCGGCTGGCGTGGATAGGCCTGCGCGACACGCTGCCGATATTCGGATTCGAAGGCTGCACGCCGGCGGCTTTCGGCGCGCTGATCCACAGCGAAACCGAGAAATGGGCAAAGGTCGTGAGACAAGCGGGGATCCGCCCGGAATAGGGGGTCCGCTAGTTCAAGCTCAAATCACCGAGGAGGCGCAGAGGACGCCGGGAAATATTTGGGAAACAAGAGATGGCCTCTGCGTTCCGTGCGCCTCTGCAGTGAGATGAAGTTCAACTTTCAGCCGCCGGCTACTCCACCTTGATCCCGGCCCGCTCCACCACCTTGCGCCAGCGCTCAATGTCGGATTTGATCAACGCCTGAAACTGCTCCGGCGTTCCGCCTGCGGCGGTTACGCCATCTGCGGCGAGCAGGTCCTCCATCGCCTTCGACTTCAATATCTGACCCGCCTCGCTGTTGAGGCGATCCACGATGGCCTTCGGTATTCCCTTTGGCCCCACGAGGCCGTGCCATAGAATCACCTCATAGCCGGGGACCCCCGCTTCAGCCACCGTAGGCAATTCGGGCGCGGCAGAAATGCGCCTGGACGTGGTGACGGCGAGGCCGCGCAGGCGACCGGACTTGATGTGTTGCAGCGAGGTCGAGACGCTGCCGAAGATCAGTTGCACGTTTCCGGCGATGGCATCGTTGAGGGCCGGACCGGTACCTTTGTAGGGAACATGCACGATCTTGATCTTGGCCATGTCGAGAAACAACTCGGACGCCAGATGCGTGATGCTGCCCTGCCCGGCTGAGGCATAGGAGAGCTTGTCCGGCTGCTTCTTCGCCAGGTCGATCAGTTCTTTCAGCGTTTTCACCGGGACCGAGGGATGAACTGCGACGACGAACGGCCCCTGAGACAGCTGGATGATGGGGCTGATATCGTTCCCGGAGTCGTAGGAAAGCTTGTATAGACTCGGGTTGACCGTATAGCTTCCGGCTATCAGCAACAGCGTATAGCCGTCGGGTGCCGACTTGACCGCCAGTTCGGCGCCAAGATTGCCGCCGGCGCCGGGGCGGTTATCCACGATGAACTGCTGGCCGAGACGTTCGCTGAGCTTCTGCGCGATGAAGCGCCCGATGAAGTCCGACCCGCCGCCCGGCGCGAACGGCACGATGATGTGCACCGGCTTGGTCGGGTATTGCTGTGCACACGCAAGTCCCGGCGCAAAAATGCCGAGAGCAAAGATTACGCCGGCCAGTACGCCTTTCATATCGAGCCCCCTTTCGCGTTGTCGAGTTCGCAATTTACCTTAATTGGGCTTTCCCCGGGCCCTCGCGTCACTTGCCGATGCAGAAACGGGAGAAGATTTCGCCGAGCAGGTCATCGGCAGCGAATTCGCCGGTGATGCTGTTGAGTTGTTCCTGCGCCTGGCGCAGCTCTTCGGCGAATAATTCAGGCCGGCTGAATTGTTCGCCTGCGCCGGCCACGTGCTCCGCTGCCCGGCGCAACGCCACCAGATGCCGCTCGCGCGCCATGAACAGGTCTTCCGCACCCCGCTGCCAGCCGGCGACGGCGAGCAACTCGGCGCGCAGCAAATCCATGCCCGCGCCGGTCTTCGCGGAAAGGTGGATGCTCGCGCCGGCCTGCGTCTGCTCGAGCCTTGCAGCGGTCCCGGCGAGGTCGGTCTTGTTGTGCACGAACACGCGCTTTACGCCTTGGGGAATGCGCGCCACCAGTTCCAGGTCCTGCTTGGTCACGCCCGCGCGCGCGTCGACCAGCAGCAGCACGACATCGGCTTTGCCGATCTCGCTCCAGGTGCGCGCGATGCCCAGACGTTCAACCTCGTCCTGGGTATCGCGCAGGCCCGCGGTGTCGACAATGTTGAGCGGCACGCCGTCGATCTGGATCGCCTGGCGCACGCTGTCGCGCGTGGTGCCTGGAATGGCGGTAACGATGGCGAGTTCCTCGCCCGCCAGACGATTCAGCAGGCTGGACTTGCCCACGTTGGGTTGACCCGCCAGCACCACCTGCAAGCCGGTACGCAGCAAGCTCCCCTGCCGGCTTTTCGCGAGCGCGGTCTCGATCGCTTGCAGCAATCTCGCGTGGCGCCCCTTGGCGTCGGCTCGGTCCAAAGGATCGACCTCCTCCTCGGGAAAGTCGAGCGTCGCCTCCACCAGCATGCGCAGTTCGATCAATTGCCGCACCAATGCCTCGACCGCGGCCGAGAACTCGCCGCGCAGCGAACGCAGCGCGCAGCGCGCGGCGCTGTCGGAGGCAGCTTCGATCAGGTCGGCCACGCTCTCGGCTTGGGCCAAGTCGAGCTTGTCATTGAGAAACGCGCGGCGGGTGAATTCGCCCGGCTCGGCCAGGCGCGCGCCCAGCTCGAGGCAGCGCTTGAGCAGCATCTGCATCACCACCGGACCGCCATGACCCTGCAGCTCGAGCACTTCTTCGCCGGTGTAGGAATGCGGGGCGGGGAAATAAAGCGCGAGGCCGTCGTCTATGGCCGCGCCGCGCGCATCGAGGAAGGCCGCCCTGATGGCGCGGCGTGCCGCGGGCACTTTGCCGAGCAGTGCTAGCGCGAGCGGCACCAGACTCCTGCCCGACACCCGCACCACGCCTATGCCTCCGCGTCCGGGAGCCGTGGCTATTGCCGCAATCGGGTCATCCGGCTGGGTCACGGACTAGCCCTCCAAGAGACTGTTCTGGAAACCTGGCCGGTCTCAGGCAGGATCGCCGGCGGGCAAGGCGTCAGCGCCGCGCGGGGGCTTTTTTTCCATCCCCGATCATGCGGGTAATCTGCCATTGCTGCGCGATGGAGAGAATATTATTGACCAGCCAGTAGAGCACCAGCCCGGCGGGAAAGAAAAAGAACATCACGCCGAAGGCGAAGGGCATGATCATCATGACCTTGGCCTGCACCGGGTCGGGCGGCACAGGGTTGAGCTTGGTCTGGATTAGCATCGAACCCATCATCAGCAGCGGCAGCACGTAAAAGGGATCCTGTGCCGACAAGTCATGGATCCAGAAGTAGAACGGCGCATGACGCAACTCGACGCTGGCTAGCAGCACCCAGTAAAGCGAGATGAATACCGGGATCTGCACCACGATGGGCAGGCAGCCGCCCAAGGGATTGATTTTCTCGGTCTTGTACAACTCCATCATGGCCTGGTTCAGGCGCGCCCGATCGTTGCCATACTGCTCGCGCAGTTTCGTCATGCGCGGGGTCACCAGCTTCATCTTGGCCATGGACTTGTAACTCGCCGCCGAGAGCGGAAAGAAAACCGCCTTGATGAGCACCGTGAGCAGGATGATGGCGACGCCCCAATTGCCCACCCACCGGTGCAGAAATTGCAGCAGCCAGAACAGCGGCGCGGCGACTACGGTAAGCCAGCCGTAATCGACGGTCAGATTCAGCCCGGGCGCGATCTCCTTCAGCGCATCCTGCTCCTGCGGCCCGGCATAGAGGGAAACCGAAACACTGCCGCTGGCATTGGGCGCGATCGCCGCCACCGGCAGGATCACGCCGACCGAATACAGTTTGTCCGCCAGCGGCTTCGCGTAAAACTCTCGTTGGGTCCCTTCCTTTGGCAGCCAGGCGCTGACGAAATAATGCTGCAGCATGGCGATCCAGCCGTTGTCGGCGGTCTTGGGGAAGCTGGCCTTGTCCTTATCCAGATCGCTGAAGGAAATCTTATGGAATTTCTCCTGCTCGGTGTAGATGGCAGCGCCGGTATAAGTATTCACCATCTTCGGGTCGCCCGCAGGCGAGGCACCGTCGCGCAAAAACTGAAAATACGCATGCGCCTCCAGCGGCGCCGCGCTGCCATTGATTATTTCATGGCTGATGTCGATGACGTAGCTCCGGCGATGGAAGGTGAGCGTCTTCACCGTTTTCACCCCCTCGGGACCCGGGGCCTCCAGCCGCACCTGCAGCTTGTCCTGTCCATCTGTAAGCGCATACTCTCTCGCCCCAGCACTATACATAGTCTTGTGCGTTGGTAGGCCGGGTCCGATCAGGCCGCTTTGAGCGGCATAATGATGCTCGGGCGCAAACAGCACGAAATTCACTTTCTCGTCCAGCGTGTCTTTTTGCCGGAGCAACTCCAGGCGCACGATATCGCCACCCTGCAAATCGATATCTGCGATCAGGTTATCGGTCTTGACCCTGAGGGTCTCGTGCTTTGCCGGCGCCGCCGCGTTCGGCGGAATGGCGTCGCCTGGCTTTCGCTGCGCAGCGGGCGTCGCCTGCGCCGGCACGCTGGGACTGGGCACGGTCGCCTGGACCGTACCCTGTTGCGCGATCGTCGGGGTTGGTGGCCGGTGTTCCTTCTGCCAGGAATCCCAAAGGAGCAGCAGCGAGAACGAAAACACGAAAAACAGAATCAGACGTTGCGTATCCATGGGGGCTCAGGGAACAGGGTCATAACCGCCGGGATGCCAGGGGTGGCAGCGTGCGATGCGCTTGAGCGCAAGCCAGCTGCCGTACCCGGCGCCGTGTTTGTCTATCGCTTCCGCGGCATAATCCGAACAGGAAGGAAAAAAGCGGCAACTGGGCCCGAGCAGCGGACTCAGGCAGTAGCGGTACGCTTTGATCAGGGTAAGGAGAAGCTTGCTCACACCGCCTACTCCCCGTCAGTCTTGCACCAGGCCGCGAGCAACTTCTCAATCTCGACGCCGCTTGGCTCGCCCCGCTGTGGGTTGCGCGCCCTGACTATGTAGTCGCGTTGCTGCAATCGGTGCTGCAGCCGCCGGAAGGTCTCGCGCACCAAGCGCCGGAAGCGGTTGCGATCCACGGCGCGGGGCCATGCGTGGCGTCCGGCAATCACACCCAGGCGCGGGCCGCTGTCGCTAGGCATCGAGTGCAGTTGCATGCCACCACCGCTTGCAGACCGGCCGCGGGCGAGCACTGAGGTGATCTGCGCCTTGCGGCGCAGCCTTTGCTCCCTGGAGAAGCCGAACTGGGAGCTTGACCTCAAACCGAAAGGCGGGCCCGGCCGCGGGCCCGGCGTGCGCGAATGACCGCGCGACCGCCGCGGGTGCGCATGCGCACGAGAAAGCCGTGGGTACGTTTTCTGCGGACAACGGAGGGTTGATAGGTGCGCTTCATGTTGGGATTCTTTCTTGCTTACGACAGAACCCGGCATTTAACCTCAAAATGCCATTTTCTGTCAATGCAATCGTTAAGTTCAGGTGAATAAATGCCTGTGGATAACTTGGCCGCGACAGGCTAAAATGGGTGCTTGTTTTCGTCTTCAATCCCAAGCTTCCTTACATACTAAAACGGGGCCATGGAAAGATTCTGGCTTTCCTGCCTGAGCCGCTTAGAAAATGAGCTCCCGGCACAGCAGTTCAACACCTGGATCAAGCCCCTCCGACTCGACAGCAAGACGCCTTCCGGGCAGATTGCTCTCCTGGCGCCGAACCGCTTCGTCTTGGACTGGATCAAGAACCGCTACCTCGCCCGCATCGAGGCGATGGCGGCCGAGTATTTTTCCTCACCCATACGCGTAAGCCTGGCCATGGCGCAAGCCGAAGCGGCGGCCGCTCCGCCGGCGACGGCTTCGGTCACCCAGCCCGCGCGGCGGCGTTCCAGCGGCCACGAAAAGGCGGGCCTGATTCCAGAGTTTACGTTCGACAATTTCGTCATCGGCAAGGCGAACCAGCTGGCGCGCGCCGCGGGGCTGCAGGTGTCCGAGCACCCCGGCACTTCCTACAATCCGCTGTTTGTCTATGGCGGGGTCGGCCTGGGCAAGACGCACTTGATCCACGCGGTGGGCAATAATGTGCTGGCGCAGCACCCCACCGCCAAAGTACGCTACCTGCACGCCGCGCAGTACATCTCCGACGTGGTGCGCGCCTACCACCAGAAGTCTTTCGACGAGTTCAAGCGCTATTACCATTCGCTCGACCTGCTGCTGATCGACGACATTCAGTTCTTCAGCGGCAAGGACCGCACGCAGGAGGAGTTTTTCTACGCCTTCAACGCGCTGATCGAAGCGCACAAGCAAGTCATCATCACCTGCGACACCTACCCCAAAGACATCAGCGGCATCGAAGAGAGACTCAAGTCGCGCTTCTCTTGGGGCCTTTCGGTCGGGATCGAGCCGCCGGAGCAGGAGATGCGGGTGGCCATCATCCTGAAAAAAGCCGAGGCCATCTCGGTGCGCCTGGACGAGGAGGTCGCGTTCTTCATTGCCAAGCATATCCGCTCCAACGTGCGCGAACTGGAGGGGGCGCTAAAAAGCGTCATCGCCTTTTCCCGCTTCAACGGCAAGGATATTTCGCTCGATCTGGCCAAGGAAGCGCTCAAGGATCTGCTGTCGGTGCAGAACCGCCAAATATCCATCGACAATATCCAAAAAACCGTGGCCGAGTTCTACAAGATCAAGATCTCCGACATGCACTCGAAGAAACGCAGCCGCAACGTCGCCCGGCCGCGCCAGATGGCGATGGCGCTGGCGAAGGAACTGACGCAGCACAGCCTGCCCGATATCGGAGATGCGTTCGGCAACCGCGATCACACGACCGTGCTGCACGCGTGCCGCACGATCGCGTCGTTACGCGAGAAGCACACCGAGATCAACCACGACTACCACGTACTGGAACAGGTACTCAAGGGGTGAAGGCCTCTGGTGACGACTTTGTCGCTTCCTGTGGATTACTTCGACTTTTGCCGCGCGCGACATTGTGTCCCCAAACTATAAAAAACGAATCACAGGGTTATACATGCGAGAAATGCAGCCTAGCAGCAGGAAAATAAAGGAAAATACCGAGATATCCCCGGAAGCAAGCCTCATTATCATCATTATCAGGAAGATATAATGAATACTATTAAGATAAATAGGGAGACTTTGCTGGAGCCGCTCTATGCTGTTTCCGGCATCATCGAGCGGCGCCACACACTGCCCATCCTTTCCAACGTCCTGCTGGAACGCAATGGCACGGACATCACCATCGTCGCCACCGACATCGAGATTCAAATCTCGGCGCGGGCGGTTTGCGAAAACCCGGGGGAGGCCAAGGCCATCACCGTAGGCGCGAGAAAATTGCTGGACATACTGCGCGCGTTGCCCGAGCAGTCCGAGGTAACGCTGACGCTGCAGGAAAAGAAACTGCAGGTGAAAGCCGCCAAGAGCCGATTCAACCTGCAGACCTTGCCGGCCGAGGATTTTCCCAAGCTGTCCCTGGCCGAGGGCGCGAGCACCAAAATGACGCTACCGCAGAAAGTGTTGAAGCATTTGTTTCTGTCGGTGCAGTACGCCATGGCGCAGCAGGATATACGCTATTACCTGAATGGCCTGCTGCTGGTGACGGGAGGAGACAAGATCACTGTCGTAGCCACTGACGGGCACCGCCTTGCCCTGGCTAGCGCGGCGCACAAGATAGACGGGGTGCAGGAGGTGATCCTGCCGCGCAAGACCATTCTCGAATTGTCCAAGCTCATGTCCGACAGCGATGACCCGGTAGAGGTGGAACTGTCGCCGACGCAGGCACGCTTCTCCTTCGGCGGCATCGTTCTTATCTCCAAGCTGGTGGACGGCAAATTTCCCGATTACACGCGTGTCATTCCGACTACGCACAACAAGAAGTTATTGCTCAACCGGATCGTGCTGTTGCAGGCCCTGCAGCGCGCCGCCATTCTCACCAACGAGAAGTTCAAAGGCGTGCGCTGGGTGCTGGTCGATGGCAGCCTCAAGATCATCTGCAGCAACAACGAGCAGGAAGAGGCGCAGGAGGAACTCGATGTGACTTATGCCGGCGATGCCCTGGACATAGGCTTCAATGTCAACTATCTGCAGGACGTACTCAACAATCTGGACTGCGGCGAGGTCGAGTGTGCCTTGGGCGACGCCAACTCGAGCGCCCTGATCACGGTTCCGGGAAACGACAATTTCAAGTACGTCGTCATGCCGATGCGCATCTGAGCGGCTTTGGCAAGAAGCAGGCATACCACTTTTAAAGCCCCGCATATTTGTTACGCAGGTTAAGAGAAGGCAGGTTAAGAGAAGAACAGGAATGAACGATAAAACGAATCCGCAGCACGTCGGCAACGGCCACTACGAAGAAAGCAGCATCAAGGTGCTCAAGGGCCTGGATGCGGTGCGCAAGCGTCCCGGCATGTACATCGGCGACACTTCCGACGGCACCGGCCTGCACCACATGGTGTTCGAGGTGGTGGACAACGCCATCGATGAGGCCCTGGCAGGCTACTGCGACGACATCACGGTAACCATTCACACCGACAACTCGATCAGCGTCACCGACAACGGCCGCGGCATTCCTACCGGCAAACATCCGGATGACGAGCAGGGACGCTCGACTGCCGAAATCGTCATGACCGAGCTGCATGCCGGCGGCAAGTTCGACAACAATTCGTACAAGATCGCAGGCGGCCTGCATGGTGTCGGCGTATCCGTGGTAAATGCTTTGTCGGAGTGGCTGCGCCTCACCATACGCCGCGAGGGCAAGACCTACAGCATGGAGTTCCGCGGCGGGGTTCCCACCGCGCCGCTGCAACAAACCGGCACGACCGAGCGCCGCGGCACCGAGGTGCATTTCCTGGCGAGCACCGGCACCTTCAGCATGATCCAATATCACTACGACATTCTGGCGAAGCGGCTGCGCGAGCTGTCATTCCTCAACAATGGCGTCAAGATCCGGCTGGTGGACCAACTCGCGGGCAAGGAGGAAAACTTCGCCTTCTCCGGCGGCGTGAAGGGGTTTGTCGAGTTCATCAACCGCAATAAGACGGTGCTGCACAACAACATATTCCATGCCGTCGGCGAAAAAGAAGGCATCATCGTGGAAGTCGCGATGCAATGGAACGACTCGTATCAGGAGCAGGTGTTCTGCTTCACCAACAACATTCCGCAGCGCGACGGCGGCACGCACCTGACCGGGCTGCGCGCGGCGATGACGCGCACGCTGAACCAGTACATCGAGGGCCAGGAACTGGCCAAGAAAGCCAAAGTCGAGACCACCGGGGAGGACATGCGCGAGGGCCTGAGTTGCGTGCTTTCGGTGAAGGTGCCGGAGCCGAAGTTCTCCTCGCAGACCAAGGACAAGCTGGTGAGCTCGGAGGTGCAGCCGGTGGTGCAGGAGGTGGTCGCGGCCAAGCTCGCCGAGTTCCTGCTCGAGCGGCCCGGCGACGCGAAGATCATCACCGCCAAGATCGTCGACGCCGCGCGCGCGCGGGAGGCGGCGAGGAAGGCGCGCGAAATGACGCGCCGCAAAGGCGTGCTCGACGGCATGGGCCTGCCGGGCAAGCTCGCCGACTGCCAGGAGAAGGACCCGGCGCTATGCGAAATCTACCTGGTGGAGGGAGACTCGGCCGGCGGCTCTGCCAAGCAGGGGCGCGACCGCAAGTTCCAGGCGATCCTGCCGCTCAAGGGCAAGATACTCAATGTGGAGAAGGCGCGTTTCGACAAGCTCATCTCTTCCGCCGAGATCGCCACCCTGATCACCGCCCTCGGAACGGGCATCAAGGACGACTACAACCTCGGCAAGCTGCGCTATCACCGCATCATCATCATGACCGACGCCGACGTCGACGGCGCGCATATCCGCACCCTGCTGCTGACCTTTTTCTACAGGCAGATGCCGGATCTGGTCGAGCAAGGCCACATCTATATCGCCCAGCCGCCGCTGTTCAAGGCCAAGATCGGCAAGGAGGAGCGTTACCTCAAGGACGAGCACGAGTTGTCGCAGTACATGCTCAAGCAGGCCCTGGTGGGCGCGACGCTGATGCCGCAACAGGATAGCCAGCCGATCGCGGGCGACGCGCTGCAGCAGCTTGCGAGCTCGTATTTGCTCGCGCGCGCCGTGATCGATCGCATTGCGCGGCTCATCGACCGCGACGTGCTGGTAGCGATCCTGCGGAACGGACTGAAACTGGACCTGCACGATGCCGAATCCGCGCGCAGCAGCGCCGAGCGGCTGCAACGCGTGCTCGCGGACAAGGAAATGGTCGTGACTCCGCGCTTCGACGAAAAGCACGAGCGGCACCGACTTCTGATCGAGCGCAGCGTGCATGGCAACAGCCGCAAATGCGTCATCCACGAAGATTTTCTGCTCTCCGGCGACTATCAGCAACTGCTCGGCACGGCGCAGTTGCTCGAGGGCCTGATCGGCCCCGGCGCCTTTATCACGCGCGGCGAGAAGCGGCAGGCGGTGAAGGATTTCGGCGAGGTGATGACCTGGCTGCTGCAGGAGGTGGAGAAGAACGCCGCGCTGCAGCGCTACAAGGGCCTGGGCGAGATGAACCCGGAGCAGTTGTGGGAAACCACCATGGACCCGACCAAGCGACGCTTGTTGCGCGTGCAGATCGAGGACGCCATCGCCGCCGACGAGATATTCTCGAAGCTCATGGGCGACGACGTAGAGCCGCGGCGAGCGTTCATCGAGAGCAACGCGCTGATCGCGCGGCTAGATATCTAGCGGGGGCTTGAAACAGGAATGGGGGTGGGAAAGGAAGGATCCCGCCCCTCCCCGCCCGGATCAAACGATATTCAGGTGCTCGATGCCCGCGCTGATATCGCGGTTCTTCGCTTCCTTGCCATGCAGCTTGATGTTGAGGCGCAGGTCGTTGACCGAGTCGGCGTTTCTGAGCGCGTCCTCGTAGCTGATCTTGCCGTCCTCGTACAGGTCGAACAGGGCCTGGTCGAAGGTCTGCATCCCCAGTTCGCGCGATTTCTTCATGATTTCCTTGATCTCGTGCACTTCGCCCTTGAAAATCAAGTCGGCGATCAGCGGCGAGTTGAGCATGATCTCGATCGCGGCTGCGCGCCCCTTGCCTTCTTTCAGGGGGATCAGCCGCTGCGACACCAGAGCCTTGAGGTTGAGCGACAGGTCCATCAGCAGCTGTGGCCGGCGTTCCTCGGGAAAGAAATTGACGATGCGGTCCAGCGCCTGGTTCGCGCTGTTGGCGTGCAGCGTACCCATGCACAGGTGCCCGGTTTCGGCGAAAGCGACGGCGTGCTCCATGGTTTCCCTGGAGCGGATCTCGCCGATCAGGATCACGTCCGGCGCCTGGCGCAGGGTGTTGTGCAGCGCCGTCTCCCAGGAAGCAGTATCCACGCCCACTTCGCGCTGCGTGATCATGCAGTTGATGTGCGGATGCACGTACTCGACCGGATCCTCGATGGTGATGATGTGGCCGTAGCTGTTTTGGTTGCGGTAGCCGATCATCGCCGCGAGCGTGGTCGATTTGCCCGAGCCGGTGCCGCCCACCATGATCACCAGGCCGCGTTTGTTCATGACCACATCTTTGAGTATCGGCGGCAGGCCCAGGTCCTCGAACTTGGGGATGGTCGTGGTGATCGTGCGCAGCACCATGCCGATCTTGCCCTGCTGCACGAAGCAGTTCACGCGGAAGCGGCCGATGCCCGCCGGGGCGATGGCGAAGTTGCACTCCTTGGTCGCCTCGAATTCGGCCGCTTGCTTGTCATTCATCATCGCGCGCACCAGATCGGCGGTATGCTGACCGGTGAGCTTCTGGTCCATGACCGGCGTCATCTTGCCGTCGATCTTCATCGCCGGGGGAAAGTCGGCGGTGATGAACAGGTCGGAACCCTTCTTGCTGAGCATCAGCCGCAGCAGGTCGTACATGAATTTTGTTGACTGGCCGCTATCCATATTTCACCTCACTGACAGTTTCGTCCAAATATACCCCGAACTTGTGTCTCTGGCCCGGCGCGCTTCGCCCGGCCTTAACTAAGGCGGCACCGAAGCCCGACTTCGATGCCGACCCGCGGCTCAAATCTGCTAGGCGGGGAAATTGTCCTTATTCGCGGCCTTGCCGCGCGCTTCGGCATTTGAGATCACGTTTTTCTTCACCAGATCCTGCAGATTCTGATCCAGGGTCTGCATGCCAAACTGCTGGCCGGTCTGGATGGCCGAATACATCTGCGCGATTTTGGCCTCGCGGATCAGGTTGTTGATGGCGGGCGTGCCGATCATGATTTCGTGCGCCGCGACCCGTCCCGACCCGTCCTTGGTCTTGCACAGCGTCTGTGAGATGACCGCCTTCAGGGACGTGGAGATCATCGCGCGTATCATCTCCTTTTCCGCCGCCGGGAACACATCGACGATGCGGTCGATGGTCTTGGCCGCCGAACTGGTGTGCAGGGTGCCGAACACCAGGTGGCCGGTTTCAGCGCCGGAAAGGGCCAGACGGATGGTCTCCAGGTCGCGCATCTCCCCCACCAGTATCACGTCCGGGTCCTCGCGCAGCGCGGAGCGCAGCGCATTGTTGAACGACAGCGTGTGTGGTCCGACCTCGCGCTGGTTGATCAGGCACTTCTTCGATTCGTGCACAAATTCGATCGGATCCTCGATGGTGAGGATGTGGCCCTCTTCGGTTTCGTTCTTGTGGTTGACCATTGCCGCCAGCGTGGTGGACTTGCCCGAGCCGGTCGGCCCGGTCACCAGCACGACGCCGCGCGGCTGGTCGGCGATGTCCTCGAAGATCTTCGGGCATTTGAGCTCGGCGAGCGACAGAATCTTGGACGGGATGGTCCGCATCACCGCCGCGGCGCCGCGATTCTGGACGAAGGCGTTGACGCGAAAACGCGCCAGGCCGGGGATGGCGAAGGAGAAGTCGCACTCCAGGTTTTCCTCGTAGAACTTGCGCTGGCCGTCGTTCATGATGTCATAGATCATGCCGTGCACATCCTTGTGTTCCATCGCCGGCAGGTTGATGCGCTTGATGTCGCCGTGCACGCGGATCATGGGCGGCAGGCCCGACGAAAGATGCAGGTCGGATGCCTTGTTCTTGACCACGAAGGCAAGCAGTTCAGAGATATCCATTTATAATCGCTCCATGCTGAGTGACGCGCCAGGCGAGAATGCAACTGACCGAGTGGGTGCGATTCATCGCCGGTTTCCCGCGCTCACGCCCGCGCCAAATTATGTCCACAATCGAGAGTAACTTGCAAGCTGTAAGGGCGCGCATCGCCGCCGCGGCGCGGGCGGCCGGACGCGAGCCCGGCGATATTGCCCTGCTGGCGGTGAGCAAGACCTTCGCTGCCGGCGAGGTGCGCGCCGCGTATGCGGCGGGGCAGCGCGAATTCGGTGAGAATTACGTTCAGGAGGGGCTTGAGAAAAGCGCCGAGTTGTCCGCTCTGCCGCTCATTTGGCACTTTATCGGCCCGATCCAGAGCAACAAGACGCGGGCCATCGCCGAGCATTTCGATTGGGTGCATTCGGTCGCGCGCGAGAAAATCGCGTTGCGCCTGGCGCAGGCGCGCCCGCCGGAGCTGGGTCCGCTCGATATCTGCCTGCAGGTGAACGTTAGCGGGGAGGCGAGCAAGAGCGGCGTGGCGCCGGAGGAAGTACGGCCGCTGGCCGAGGCGGTGCGCACATTGCCGCGGCTCAGGCTGCGCGGTCTGATGGCTGTTCCGGAGCCCAGCGACGACATCGAGTTGCAGCGCCGGCGTTTCAGGGGCCTGCGCATCCTGCTGGAGCAACTCAACGCCGCGGGTTTCGGGCTCGATACCCTGTCGATGGGCATGTCGCAGGACCTGGAGGCAGCCATCATGGAAGGGGCTACTATCGTGCGCGTGGGAACGGCCATATTCGGCGAAAGGGTCAAGACGTGAAAATTACATTCATTGGCGGCGGCAATATGGCTGCGGCCCTGATTGGCGGCCTCATCGGCAAGGGCCATGCGGCAGCCGGTATCCGCGTGGTCGAGATTCAGGCCGGGGCGCGCGCACGGCTCAGCGCGCAGTTTGGCGTCGCCTGCGTGGACAGCGTGGCCGCAGCCGCGCCGCTGGGCGAGGTGCTGGTGCTGGCAGTGAAGCCGCAGCAGATGCGCGCTGCGGCTCAGGCTCTGCGCCCGCGGCTCGGGCGCGAACTCGTGATCACCATCGCCGCCGGCATCCGCCTGGTCGATTTGTCGCGCTGGCTCGGTGGCTACGCCACCCTGGTGCGCTGCATGCCCAATACACCGGCGCTCGTCGGCGCCGGCATCACCGGGCTGTACGCGAGCGCCGGGGTCGACGCCGGCCAACGCGTCTTGGCTGAGTCGATACTCGGCGCGGTGGGCGCGACGCTATGGGTGCCGCAGGAATCCTTGCTCGATCCGGTCACGGCGATTTCCGGCAGCGGCCCGGCTTACGTGCTCTACTTTATCGAGGCGTTGCAGCAGGCGGCGCAGGAAATGGGCTTTTCCGCCACAGACGCCAAAAAGCTCGCGGTCGAGACTTTCGTCGGGACCGCCAGACTCGCAGCACTGAGCGCGGAGGGCGTGGCGGTGCTGCGCGAGCGCGTCACCTCGAAGGGCGGAACGACCGAGCGCGCGCTCGCCAGCATGGATGCCGACCGGGTCAAGGACCTCATCGTGCGGGCGCTGCACGCCGCCAACCAGCGCGCGCACGAATTGGGCGAGCAACTGGGTGCGGACGAATGATGAGCTGCCGGGCTGCGCGCATCAGCGCGCACAATGCAAACCGCTCGTTTTTCAATCGACCTTCATCGATGCGGGTCCGGCGCCGCATTTATTTTTCGGGCGAGATGGATGCTTAATCAAATTCTGCGTTTCCTGCTCGACACGGTATTCGGTTTTTTTGTGTTCGTGTTGCTGGTGCGGTTCTATCTGCAACTCATGCGCGCACCGTTCCGCAACCCGCTGGGACAGTTCGTCACCGCGTTGACCAATTGGCTGGTGCTGCCGGCGCGGCGTTTGATTCCCGGCATGTTCGGCCTGGATCTGGCGAGCTTCCTGCTCGCCTGGGTGATCGAGGCGCTGCTGGTGTTCCTGCTCTATGTACTTCGGGAGGGAGGCGTAGGCGGCGCGTCGGGGGCGGTGGTGGGCATTTTTTTCAGCCTGGCCTTGCTCGAGTTGGCGCGTTTCAGTCTGTATCTGCTGATCGGCGTCATTCTGATTCAGGCGGTGATCAGCTGGGTCAGCCCGTATGCGCCGCTGGCGCCGCTGTTCAATGCGCTTACCGCCCCTTTCCTGCGCCCGTTCCGGCGTATGGTTCCGCCCATCGGCAACGTCGACTTGTCGCCGCTGTTCGCCTTGGTCGCGGCGCAACTGCTGCTGATCCCGCTCGAATACGTTACGCGCGCGGTGGCGGGGCTGCTTTGAGCTGGTATCAGATCGGCCGCGACGGAGTCACGATCCAGATTCAAGCCCAGCCCGGCGCCAAGCGCACCGAGGTCGCCGGCTTGTACGGCGATTGCCTCAAGCTGCGCCTGGCTTCGCCCCCCGTGGACGGGAAAGCCAACGAATGTCTGATTGAGTTCCTGGCCGAGCGCTTGGGTGTGAAGCGGGGTCAGGTAAAGATCACCCGGGGACTAAGCTCGCGCCGCAAGAACGTGTTTGTGGCGGTGGCGGGGTTTCAACCCGCGGCTTTGCTTGAGAAAGACGGCGAAAAGGCCTGACCCGGGATCGCTGCGCAGGCGATTGCTGCGCCAGGTTTACCGTTGCGTCTGACTGCGTTCAGCCAGTTCCCGCGTTGTAGACGATCTGGCCCTGCACCAGGGTATAGCGCACCTTGCCCGGCAGTTCGATGCCGAGGAAGGGGGTGTTCTTGCCTTGGCTCTTGAGCGCGGCGGCGCTCACCTTGCCGTAGTGTTCCGCATCGAAGATGCAGACATCGGCTGTATGGCCCTCCGACAAGTGGCCGGCGTCCAGGCCGAGTATCCGCGCCGGCGCTTGCGTGATGCGCGCGAGCGCCTGCGCCAGCGGCACCTTCAATTCGAGTGCCCACTTCAGCGTGAGCGGCAGCAGCAGTTCCAGGCCGGTCGCGCCGGCTTCAGATTCGCCGAAAGGCAGCAGCTTCGAATCTTCGTCTACCGGCGTGTGGTCGGAGCAGAGCGCGTCGATGGTGCCGTCCTTCAGCCCCTCGCGCAGCGCATTGCGGTCGCGCGCGCTTCGCAGCGGCGGCAGCAGGTGACAATGCGAGTCGAAGTAGCCCAGATCCATTTCCGACAGGTGGGCGTGATGGATGCCGACGTCGCAACTGAGGGGCAGGCCGTCGCGCTTGGCCGCGCGCACCATGGCCACCCCTTCGCGCGTCGACAGGCGGCACAGGTGCACGCGGGTACCGGTGGCGCGCATCAGTTCGATGATGGTGGCAACGGCGATGGTCTCGGCAAAGGCGGGAATCCCCGGCAACCCCAGGCGTGTGGCCACTTCGCCGTCGTGCGCCACCCCACCCTTCGCCAGATATCCGTCCTGCGGGCGCAGCCAGACGCAGAAGCCGAAAGTGGCGGCGTACTGCAGCGCGCGCCACAACACCTGATTGTCCTGCAGCGGCACATCGGCATGGGAGAAGCCCACGCAGCCGGCATCGCGCAGTTCTGCCATCTCGGTAAGCTGTTCGCCGGCGAGGCCGACAGTGAGCGCGCCGATCGGATAAACGTGCGCCAGGTTGAGCGTCTTGGCGCGGTGCTTGAGCATCTCCACCAGGCCGGGTTCGTCCAGCGGCGGCTCGGTGTCGGGCGGACAGGCGAGGCTGGTCACGCCCCCCGCCACTGCGGCCAGCATTTCCGATTCCAGCGTCGCCTTGTACTCGAAACCGGGCTCGCGCAGCCGCGCCGACAGGTCGATCAGGCCCGGGCAGACCACCAGGCCCGTGGCGTCGATCACGCGCTTGGCGCTGAAACCGGCCGGCGCCTTGCCCACGGCGGCGACCTTGCCGGCGGCGACGAACAGGTCGGCGCGGGTGTCGATGTTGTTTTTCGGGTCGATCAGGCGGCCGTTCTTGATATGAATTTTCATCTAATTGCTCGTTACAAAATGAGGGGATATCCCCAGAGGGGACTTCCTTCGGGGCGCATCCCCTCATACTCCCCTAAGTCGGGGCCGCTTCGGTAATTCTGAAACGGCCTCTAAATCAATTTCCTGCCAGTATGCTCATCACGGCCATCCTGACAGCGATGCCGAAAGTCACCTGCGGCAGGATCACCGCCTGCGCGCCGTCGGCGACCGCGGAATCGATTTCCACGCCGCGGTTCAACGGTCCCGGGTGCATGACGATGGCATCGGGCTTGGCCAGCGCCAGCTTTTCCGGGGTCAGGCCGTAGTACTTGAAAAATTCCTGCGCCGAAGGCAGCAGCGCACCGCGCATGCGCTCGCTCTGCAGGCGCAACATCACTACCACGTCGACGTCGCGCAGGCCCCGTTCCAGGTCGTGAAACACCGTGACGCCCAGCTTCTCGACGCCGGCGGGGATCAGGGTCATGGGCCCGATCACGCGCAGGTCGGGCGTGCCCATCAGGGTGAGCGCGTGGATCAGCGAGCGCGCCACGCGCGAATGCAGCACGTCGCCGACGATGGCGACCGACAGCCTGGTGAAATCCTTCTTGTAGTGGCGGATGGTGTAGAGATCGAGCAGTCCCTGGGTCGGGTGGGCGTGGCGCCCGTCGCCGGCGTTGATAACGTGCAGGTGGCTGGCAACATGGCTCGCGATCAGATGCGGCGCGCCGCTTTGCGCGTGCCGCACCACGAACATGTCCGCATGCATGGCCGAGAGATTGTCTACCGTGTCGAGCAGGGTCTCGCCCTTGGTGTGGGAGGATGCGGCGATGTTGAGGTTGATGACGTCGGCCGACAGGCGCTTGGCGGCGATCTCGAACGTGGTGCGGGTGCGGGTGGAGGGCTCGAAGAATAAATTGAACACCGATTTGCCGCGCAACAGCGGCACTTTCTTGACCTCGCGCGCCGTGACGCCGACGAAAGAGGTGGCGGTATCGAGGATATGTATCAGGGTTTCGCGCGGAAGACCCTCGATGGTAAGCAGGTGCTGCAGCTCGCCCTTGCCGTTCAGTTGTGGGTTACGCATCCAGTTTCAGCCTGAGTTTGCCGTTCTCGTCCCGGTCCAGCACCAGCATGCGCCCCGACGGCACCTCCAGCCGGGCGCCTACATATTGTGCTGCGACCGGCAACTCTCGCCCGCCGCGGTCGATCAGCACGGCGAGGCAGATTGAAGCCGGTCGGCCGTAGTCGAACAATTCGTTCATCGCCCCGCGCACCGTGCGACCGGTGTAGAGCACATCGTCCACCAGGACGATGTGGCGGCCGTCGACTTCGAACGGGATTTGCGTTGGCTTTATCTGTGGATGCAGGCCGGTCTTGTCGAAGTCGTCGCGGTAGAACGAGATATCGAGCAGACCCAGCGGCAGCACGATGCCGAGCGCCGCGTGCAGCCGCTCGGCCAGCCAGACCCCGCCGGTATGGATGCCGACCAGTGCGGTATCGGCGGTGACGTGCGGCTTGAGTTCGCGCACCAGCCCGGCGCATAGGACTTCAGGATCAGGGAGAACCAGGGTCATCGAAATAGCTTTGTAAAATGATCTGTGCCGACACTTGGTGAGCGTGCAGCTTGTGCTTGCGCCCCCCCTTTCCCACCGCCCGTAACGCTTCTTCGGCTGCGGCCGAGCTCAAGCGCTCGTCCACCAGCCTGACCGGCAGCCTGAAGCGGGACTCCAACTGGCGCGCGAAACGACGGCAGCGCCGTGTCAACTCGTGTTCCGCACCGTCCATCGAAAGCGGCAGCCCCACCACCAGAAAGCCGGGTTTCCATTCGGCGACAAGCGCGGCAATTTCGTGCATGCGCGCCGCGTTGCTTTCCGCCGTGATCAGCCCAAGCGGGTGCGCCATGCCAACGCTGGACTCGCCGACTGCGACACCGGTGAATTTTTCGCCGAAATCGAACGCGAGGACCGTTCCCGTCCCGGCGCGGGGAGCAGGCAGTGAGGACGCAGGCGGAGAGGCGGGCATCGCTGTCGATCGGGCTTTGTCGTTACTCCTCACCCTTCCGCCCTCACGCCGCTCAAGCATGTCCGGTATCCTCGGACAAGCTGGTGAAATCCACACCTAGTAGCTCCATCGCCGCGGGCAGCTTTTCCTCGGCGGGCAGGTCGAAGATGATCTGCTCGCCCGCTTCGACGGTCAGCCAGGCGTTCTGCCCCAACTCGTGCTCGAGTTGTCCTGCCGCCCAGCCGGAGTAGCCCAGGGTGACCAGCATCTTGGCCGGACCGCTGCCCTTCCCGACCGCTTCGAGTATGTCTTTGGAGGTGGTGAGACCGAGGCTGTCGCGCACGTTCAGCGTGGAGTGCCACTCCCCCACCGGCTGGTGCAGCACGAAGCCCCGGTCGGTCTGCACCGGCCCGCCGAAATATACGGGAAGGTCGTGCAGTTCGTGCGGCTCAAGCTTGAGATTGATGCGCTCGAACAGCGCTTGCAGGCTCAGGTCGATGGGGCGGTTGACTACCACGCCCAGCGCGCCCTGATCGTTGTGTTCGCAGATGTAGGTGAGGGATTTGGCAAAATAAGGGTCCACCATGTTCGGCATTGCGATGAGAAAATGGTGGGTAAGATCGATCGCCACTGTAGTATTTTAAACCTCTGGCAGAACATACACAATTTTGGCGCAGAACGAACAGATTTACGCTAAAGCCCTGGTCTGGTTCCGGCGCGACCTGCTCCGGGCCGAACAGCCTAGCGCTGGCGCTCCGCTCCATGGGTGATGACTAGATTTCGACCATCTCGAAGTCTTCCTTGCGCGCGCCGCATTCCGGGCAAGTCCAGTTGATGGGCACGTCCTCCCAGCGCGTGCCCGGGGCGATGCCCTCGTCGGGAACGCCGGCGGCCTCGTCGTAGATGTAGCCGCAGATGAGGCACATCCAAGTCTTGAATTCGGTGCTGGTCGATGCTGCTGTCATGTCCTGGGGCTTGGTTTGGGTTAAAATAGCGCCGCATCTTACCCTGTTGCCATGTCTTGTTCCAGCATGGCGCCAACCATGCCCTCCTCACTGCCTCCGATCGTCCTCAGTTTTGCCGGCACCGATCCCACCGGCGGCGCCGGCATCCAGGCCGATTTGCTCACGCTGTCGAGCATGGGCTGCCACGCCCTCACCGTTGTCACCGCGATCACGGTGCAGGACACCGCGGGGGTCGAGGATGTGCTGCCGATAGAAGCCGACTGGGTCAGCGACCAGGCGCGCGTGCTGCTGGAAGACATGTCGGTGGCGGCGTTCAAGATCGGCCTGGTGGGCAGCGTGGAAAACTGTGCCGCCATCGCCGAAGTGGTATCGGATTATCCAGACGTGCCGCTGATCCTCGACCCGGTGCTGGCCTCGGGCCGCGGCGACGAGATGGCGACCGAGGACATGATCGAGGCCATGCGCGAAATGCTGATCCCGCAGACCACCATCATCACCCCCAATAGCCTCGAGGCGCGGCGCCTGGCCGACGATGGCAGCGACGAGGAGCGGTCTTTGGAGGACTGCGCCAAGCGCATCCTGGAAATGGGCTGCGAGTACGTGCTGATCACCGGCACGCACGAGAATACGCCGCAGGTGATCAATACGCTCTACGGCCAGCAGGGCGTGATCCGGAGCGACAGCTGGCAGCGCTTGCCCGGCAGCTATCACGGCTCGGGCTGCACGCTGGCCTCGGCCATCGCCGCCACGCTCGCCAACGGTCTGGACATTCCTGAAGCGGTGCGCGAGGCACAGGAATACACCTGGCAGACGCTCAACGCCGGCTTTCGCCCGGGCATGGGGCAGCACATCCCAGACCGTTTCTTCTGGGCGCGGGAAGTAGAGGATGACGAGAAGACGCATGAGGGGTGAGGCGTGAAGCGCAAACTCGCTGGGCTCTATGCAATTACGCCGGATGAGCCCCGCACCGATATTCTCGTCCGCAAAGTCGGTCAAGCGCTCCGGGGCGGAGCTTCTGTGGTGCAATACCGCAACAAAACCGCCGGCCCGGAGTTGCGGCGCGAGCAGGGGCGCGCGCTTGCAGCGTTATGCCGCGAAGCCGGCGCCCCCTTCATCGTCAACGACGATCTCGCGCTCGCGCTCGCGCTCGATGCCGACGGCGTGCATCTGGGTGGGGACGATGGCGACCTGGCCGAGGCGAGGCAGCGCCTGGGGCAGGCCAGGCTGCTCGGTGCTTCCTGCTACAACCGTATTGAACTGGCCGAGGCCGCGGCGCTGGCGGGCGTGGATTACCTGGCTTTCGGCAGCGTGTTCAGCTCCGGCACCAAATCCGGCGCGGTGCGCGCGCCGCTGGCGATTTTCGCCGAGGCGCGCCGGAGCTTCGCCCTGCCCCTGGTCGCGATCGGCGGCATTACCCTTGAAAATGCGCCCCAGGTATTCGCCGCCGGGGCCGACGCAGTGGCCGTGATCAGCGCGGTGTTCGACGCCGGCGACATCGCCGCCAGCGCGGCCGGCTTTACCCGACTTCATCAACAACAGCGGATGCAGCAATGAGTAACGAATCTCTGTTTGCCAAGGCCCAGCAGTTCATTCCCGCCGGGGTCAATTCCCCGGTGCGGGCGTTTCGCGCCGTGGGCGGTGCGCCACGCTTCATCGCGCGCGGCGAGGGCGCCTGCATGTGGGACACCGAAGGCCGGCGGTATATCGATTACATCGGTTCCTGGGGAGCGATGGTGGCGGGCCATGCCCATCCCGAGGTGGTGGCCGCAGTGTGTGCGGCCGCTAAGAAAGGCCTGTCATTTGGCGCGCCGACCGAAGCCGAAATCGAAATGGCCGAGCTGTTGTGCAAGTTGCTGCCCGGCATGGAACTGGTGCGCCTGGTGAGTTCGGGTACCGAGGCCACGATGACGGCGTTGCGTCTGGCGCGCGGTTATACCGGCCGCAGCCGCGTCGTCAAGTTTGAGGGCTGCTATCACGGCCATGCCGACAGCCTGCTGGTGAAAGCCGGCTCGGGCGCGCTCACTTTCGGCCAGCCGAGCTCTTCCGGCGTCCCGCCCGAAATTGCCGCCCATACCCTGGTGCTCGACTATAACGATGCCGGGCAACTAGCGCGCAGCTTCGCCGAATGCGGCAAGGACATTGCCGCGGTGATCGTGGAGCCGGTCGCGGGCAACATGAACCTGGTCGCGCCCAAGCCCGAATTCCTGCGCGCCATGCGCGAACTCTGCACCAAATACGGCGCAGTGCTGATCCTGGACGAGGTGATGACCGGCTTTCGCGTTGGCTTGACCGGCGCGCAGGGTCGTTACGGCATCCAGCCCGACCTCACCACGCTGGGCAAGGTCATCGGCGGCGGCATGCCGGTGGGCGCTTTCGGCGGGCGCCGCGACATCATGCAGAAAATAGCGCCGCTCGGGCCGGTCTATCAAGCGGGCACGCTCTCGGGCAATCCGGTGGCGGTCGCCGCCGGCCTGGCCACGTTGAAGCTGGTGCAGGCTCCCGGCTTCTATGAAAAGCTCGGCGCCAGCACGCGTGCGTTGACCGAGGGCCTGGCCACGGCGGCGAAAAAACACGGCGCGGTGTTTTCAGCGCAGGCGATCGGCGGCATGTTCGGCATCTATTTCCGCGCGAACGTCCCACACAGCTTCGCCGAGGTGATGGAGTGCGACAAAGAGGCGTTCAACCACTTTTTCCACGCCATGCTCGAGCGCGGCGTGCACTTCGCGCCTTCGGCCTACGAAGCGGGCTTCGTCTCCGCGGCGCACAGCGAGCAGGATATCGATGCGACCGTCAGCGCTGCCGAAGCGGTGTTCGCAACCCTGGCCAAATAGAAAACGCGAATTGAACGGCGAGCGCGCCGGCGGGTGAAGTCAAAGCGCCGCGCGGTCAGGCGGGATCCGGATCTAACGCGGCTTGAGGCTGTCGCGGATTTCGCGCAGCAGCTTCACTTCCTCCGGCGGCTCGGCCGCTGCCGCGGCTTCGGCACGCTTCATTTTGTTGATCCAGCGCACCAGCAGGAAAATAATGAAAGCGAGGATGACAAAATTAATGGAGATGGTGAGGAAGTTGCCGTAGGCGAACACCGGCACGCCTGCCTTCTTGACCGCCTCCAGCGTCACCGCCGTGCCCGGGGGAATGTCCTTGAGTGCGACGAAGTAATTGGAGAAATCCAGTCCGCCCAGCACCCGCCCCACCACCGGCATGATCAGGTCGGTCACCACGGACTCGACGATCTTACCGAAGGCGGCGCCGATGATCACGCCCACCGCCAGGTCGATCACATTGCCCTTCATCGCAAATTCCTTGAATTCCTTAAGCATGGTGTCAGCCTCCTTTCCAGCAATAACAGATGATGAATCCTGGGATGTGCCCGTACCCATAGCGGATTCTAGCAGCCGGGTTATGATTGCAGCATCGCTTTTCCATTAGATTGGAATATGGCCGAAGGGCGCGCGAGTGGCGGGCTTGAGCGGAACGCACGCCCACTGGAAATCTGGGCCTGGGCGATGTACGACTTTGCCAATTCAGGCTATACCACGGTGGTGCTCACCGCGATTTTCAACGCCTACTTCGTTGCGGTAGTGGCGGGCAACGCGCCCTGGGCGACCTTCGCCTGGACCGCTACCTTGTCACTGTCCTACGCACTGGTGATCATCACCGCCCCGGTAATCGGCGCCTATGCCGATCTGCGCGCCAACAAGAAGCGGCTGCTGCTCCTTACCACCGTCGGCTGCGTGCTCGGCACCGCAGCCCTCGCCCTCGCCGGCCCCGGCGATCTGGTCATCGCCGTCGTCTGCGTGGTTGTATCGAACTTTTTCTTTTCCACCGGCTGCGATCTGGTCGCGGCGTTCCTGCCGGAACTCGCGCGCGGCAGGGACTTGGGCAAGGTGTCGGGCTGGGGCTGGAGCCTGGGCTACATCGGCGGCTTGCTTACGCTGGGCGCCTGTCTCGCTTACGTATCCTGGGCTCAAGCCGCCGGCCACGAGGCGGCGCAGTTCGTGCCGGTGACCATGCTCATTACTGCGATACTGTTCGCGTTGGCGAGCCTGCCGACTTTCGCCATTCTGCGCGAACGCGCTACGCCGCAGCCGCTGCCGGCAGGCGCGTCGCTGGTCGGATCGGCGTTCGCGCGTCTGGCGGACACTCTGCGGCACGCGGCACACTACCAGGACCTGCGCCGTTTTCTGGTTTGTATCGTGTTCTACCAGGCGGGGGTGCAGACGGTGATTACCCTTGCGGCGATCTACGCCGAACAGGCGATGGGCTTCAACACCCAGGACACGCTCATTCTGGTGCTGGTGGTCAACGTCACCGCTGCGCTGGGCGCGTTTTTTCTCGGCAATGTGCAGGACCGCATCGGTCATGTCCCCACCATTGCGCTCACGCTCGCGGGCTGGATCGCGACCGTGCTGATTGTGTGGACGGCCGACACGCGACCGTTGTTCTGGATCGCGGCCAACCTCGCCGGCTTGTGCCTGGGGGCCTCGCAGTCGGCGGGCCGCGCGCTGGTCGGCTATTTGAGTCCCAAGGCGCGCCGCGCCGAGTTCTTCGGCCTGTGGGGGCTGGCGACGAGTCTGTCTTCCATCCTCGGGCCCATCACCTACGGTGTGGTGAGTTGGATGTCGCAGGGCAACCACCGCCTCGCCATGCTCATCACCGGCGCCTTCTTCGTGGTCGGATTGCTGATTCTGCATGGGGTTGACGCGCGCCGCGGCAGGCGCGCCGCGCTGAAAAAAGCCTGATCATCGCGATCACGGGGCGCGCGCAGACAATATTTTTTCTGGCCGCCGATTGCGCACTGACGGCTAGTCGCGCCCGGGAGACACAGCATTTGCTTGCGGCTGCTCCGGCGTAGGGGAAACTATGTAGGGGCGCGCCCCCCTTCATCTGTGGTGACCGATCCTTACGGCAGCTCGGCCGAGGGCATGCGCGCGCGTATGGTTTCGCTGTAGCGTTGCAGGAATTCGGAGTCGCGGTTGCGCTCGTAATAGAGCGGCCGCGGCAGCATCGCCGCCAGCCGCGCCGCCTGTTCGGCGTTCAAGCTGGCTGCGCTGACGTTGTAATAATGCCGGGCCGCGGCTTCGGCGCCGAAAACGCCATTGCCCCACTCGGCAACATTCAGATAGATTTCCAGAATGCGCTCCTTGTCCATCAGCATCTCCAGCATCCAGGTGATGACGGCCTCCTGCCCTTTGCGCCACAGGCTTTTCTCGCCGGAGAGGAACAGGTTCTTGGCCAGTTGCTGGCTGATGGTAGAGCCGCCGGCGACCACTTTTCCCCGCCTCTGGTTTTTCTCCAGCGCTTTCTGTATGCCCTCCCAGTCGAAACCGTCGTGCTCGGAGAACTTGGCGTCCTCGGCCACGATCACCGCGCGTTTCAACTCGACGGAGATGCGCGCGTAACTTGCCCATTGTTGCTTCAGCGTCGCTTTCGGGTCCTTTTCGCGCAGGCGCTCCAGGCGCGCCTGCATGAAGCTGGTGTTCTGGGGGTTGTGCCCGGCCCAGTACCAGATATGCGCGGCAAACCAGCTCTGGTACAACAGCAGGGCGATGAACAATATGCCCAGCGTGTAGCAGAACGCCTTCCACAGCCAGGTCAAAGCACGTTTTATCGCGCGAGCCATGCTCAAGCCGTTGCTTGCCGGAGCAGCTTCAGTACCGGCGCGGTGTCCGGACGCAGGCCGCGCCAGATAAAGAACGACTCCGCCGCCTGCTCCACCAGCATGCCCAGGCCGTCCGCGAGCGCGGCCGCACCCTCGCCGCGCGCAAACGCGAGAAAAGGCGTCTCGTCCCTGCCGTAGACCATGTCGTAAGCCAGTGCGCCGGGCGCGAATACGCCCGGCGGCAGCGGCGGCAGTTCCCCGGCCAGGCTAGCCGAGGTGGCGTTGACGACGAGGTCGAACTGCCTGCCGGCGAGCGCCGCATAGGTGCCGGCCTCGAGACCGCCGCCAAAACTTTGCGCAAGCAGCTGCGCTTTGCCGAGGGTGCGGTTGGCGAGCACCAGTCGCGCCGGTTGCTGCTCGAGCAGGGGCTTGATCACGCCGCGCGCTGCGCCGCCTGCGCCAAGCAACAGCACGCGCCGGCCGGCGACGGCGCAGCCGAGATTGCGCGCGAGGTCGTTCACCAGGCCGGCACCGTCGGTGTTGTCGCCAAATATCGCGTTGCCCTCGAATTTGAGCGTGTTCACCGCCTCTGCCGCACGGGCGCGTTCCGACAGCTGGGTAGCGAAGCGGAACGCTTCGCCCTTGAACGGCAGTGTGACGTTGAGACCGCGTCCGCCGCGGGCGCGGAATGCGCTGGCGGTCTCTATGAACGCGTGCGTCGGCGCGAGCAAGCGCTCATAGGTCAGATCCTGCCCGGTCTGGCGCGCAAACGCGGCGTGGATCTGCGGCGATTTGCTGTGCGCGACCGGGTTGCCGATGACGGCGTATTGGTCCGGCATAGCGGGAAATCACTCCCCAAATAATTTATCACCCGGCGCGAATGTCCAGGTACGGGTGATGACGAGAATGTCGGTGTCGCGCTTGATATTGGCGGGGAAGCCGGCGTAGGGCGAGGCCATTTTCACGATGCGCTCGGCCGCGCGGTCCAGAATCTGGTATCCCGAGGAGCGGTCGACCTCGATTTTGTCGAGACTGCCGTCGGCCTTGATTGAAACGGTGAGCACCAGGCTGCCATAGACCCGGCCGCGCGCGCCGTCCGGGTAATTCAGATTGCCGATGCGCTCGACTTTCAGGCGCCAGTCCTCGACGTATTGCGCAAAGCGGTATTCCTCCGCGCGCGCGCCTATGTTTTTCTTTCGCGGGCGCTTGTTGTATTCCTCGGTCTGACGCGAGATCTGCGCCTCCATGCGCGCGATCGCGAGCGCGCTGGTGGCGAGCTCCTGGCCCGACACCTGGGGCTGGGGCGCCTCCGCGGCGGACGCAGGTTTGGGCTGTTCGGCCGTGGTCACGCTTTTCGCCGCCTGCAACCGGGTCATCATCTTCAACTGTCGCGCCTCGAGTTCCTGCACTCGGTGCGCTGCGCGCTTGGCATCGGTACCGGACCCGGCCTCCTTCAGCACCGGCAGCGGCGTCTTGGCGCGGCGGTTTTCGTCGGTATTGCCGCCGCCGTCTAGATTGGCCTGCGCCCGCACGTCGGCCTTGACCGGTTTCGCGCGGGTCTTGCTGTTGACCAGCACCACCTCCAGCGGCGGCAATATGTATTTGTCGCGGATGATGTCGGGCAGCTTGAAATGGATGGACAGCGCCACCGCGTGCAGCAGGATGGATAGGCCCAGCGCAAGGGTGAAACTGCGCGACGAAGGATCCATGCCAGCCATGAACTCAGGCCAGCGCATGCGCTTGGAACCGAGCGGATAAACGCTGTGCAATCAGACCTCAAACACTAGTAAAATCAAAGTATTTTATGCTTTTCGAGAGAATTTATGTCAACTTTCGGCTGTGGCGGTGCCCGGGTACGCTGGACCGGAAAACGGGGTCACCAAACCGGACCATCGCTACTGCCTGCTTCGATCGATCCTCGCGCGCTGTCGCTCTCTCCTACTCAGACATTCGCGAGCCCTCAGCCGGTCCCTTGTATCGGGCTTTGACCGAGTTATCGATCAGGTCTATCCCTTCGATTTCGAGCAGTACCCGGCTGCCCACTTCCAGTTCCGGCAGCGAGGGCACGCGGACATACAGCGGAATCCGCTCGAACTTGACCAAATTGTCGCGCAGCACCTGCGCCTTTGATAGCGTCACCTGCTCCTGCAGCAGCCAGCGCAGGCACCAGTAATGCTCCATTTTCCCCTGGAATTGGTCATAGGCAGCGTAGGTCAGTTCGAACTCGCGCATCGCCGCGAGCAGATCAGGCGAATTTTTTCCGAACGGAGGCGTCGTGCCCGAGAGGCAGGCGAGCAGTTGCCACTGGTTTAGCAGATCGATGTAGCGGCGCAGCGGTGAACTCGCCCAAACGTAGTGCGACACGCCCAGGCCCTGGTGTGGAGAGGCTACCGTAGTCAGGCGTACCTTGCCGTTGGATTGCGCACGGTAGATCGCGGGCACGCCGCGGTCGGCGAGCAGCCTGCCCCAGTTGTTGTTGGCGCTGATCATCAGTTCCGACACCAGCTTGTCCAGCGGTGCGCCGCGCTTGCGCTCGACGATGCTGACGCGTTCATTTTCGACGTAAAAGTTGTAGTCGACGCGGTCCTGGTGCGCCGCGGGCTTGCCGCGCACCGCTTCCAGTTCAAGCGCGAGCCGCCACAGGAAAAACAACTCGGCCTCGAACGGCAGTTCACCCCGTTCTTCTCCGGCGAGAAAGGCTGCGTCCAGCGCCTCCACCTGATGATGGCGCAGGTTGGCGGCGATCTTCACGCGCTCGATGCGCGTTTCCTGGCCCTCCACCACGTGCGACAGCGGATTGATGTCCAGGTACAACGACACCGCCGGGCAATCGCGTCCTTCGGCGAGGGTATAGCGCTCGATCACCTGCGGCGGCAGCATGGTGATCTTCTGCCCCGGAATGTAGGCAGTGGACAGACGCGCGCGCGCGATCTTGTCCACCGCGGACCCGGGCGCGAAACCCAGCCCCGGGGCGGCGATGTGAATGCCGACGCGATAGCGGCCGTTGGCAAGCCGAGTCAGAGAAAATGCATCGTCGATTTCGGTGGTGCTGGCATCGTCCAGGCTGAACGCCGCGGCCTCGGCCAGCGGCAGCTGCGGCGGCTCGCCGACGGAGATGTTGTCGGAAAACCCGCTGTCGCGTGGAAAGAACTCGAATAGAAACGCCCCCAGATGGTAGTCGTGGCTGGAGGGCAGGGCGCCGGCGCGCTCGAACAGCTTCGCCGCCGACAGGCCGCTCGCCTCGCAGGCCAACTCCAGGGCCTTGGTCTCCACGCGATTGCGATCGGGTTGGTACAACAACTGCGGCAACATGGCTTGTAGCGCGTCGGGCACGGTGCCGCGCTGCAGGTCGTCCGCCCAAGTGTGGATTTGCTCCTCCTGCAGTCGCTTTTTCTCCACGCTCGCAAGCGCCGCTTTGAGGGTGTCGGCGGGCGCGGCACGAAAGCGGCCTTTGCCTTTGCGGTAGAAGTACATCGGCGCCGATTGCAGCTTGATCAGGATCGCCGCGGCTTCCAGCGCATTGGGCGCATGGCCGCAATATTCGCGCGCCAGGTCGGCGAAACCGAACTCCGCTTCGCCGCAGCATTGCCACAGGAAATCGGTATCTATCTCGGCGGCCTGCGTTTCGGCCTTGCCCATGAGTTCGGCGAGCGGAGGCGCCTCGAAGCGCAGCAGCACGCTCGCTGCCTTGATCTTGTTCCTCTTGCCGTGCGGCGCCTCCACTTGCAGAGACGCGTCGCTCTCTGCGAGCACGGCGCCGACCTTGAAAGAGCCGGTCTCTTCGTACAGCACGTTCATGGGTTCAAGGCCGAAGGAGTAGGGTTTGTCGAGCGCCGCCGTCACCCCTGACGGGCAGGCTGAAGGGCACGGCGCTCGCGCGGCGTCCGATTCAACGCAGCAGGTTGAAATTATACGCCAGGGAAGCTCTGATTGAGTCGCTGACGCAACCGGAGCTTCCTCTGATTTGGGGTATTTTCAAGTGGACCGGGTGGGAAGGGATGGGTCCCACGCCTTCCCTGGGCCCCTTGTTCAGGCTGACGCTAGCTGCGCTTCCGCGCGCTGGTGGATCGGCGCATGCATTCAGGGCACAGTCAACCATGTTCGGGCCGCGGCTGGGCGAGTAAACTGTGCAATACTTAGCCAAACTGGGCTGCAGCGCAGTGCCATCTCGCAAATGCAGCAGGAAGGATGCCTATGAACGCTGCCGATGTGATCATTACCGAGGTTGGCCCGCGCGACGGGCTGCAGAATACCAAAAGCTTCATGCCGACCGCGGCGAAGCAGGCTTGGATCAGCGCCGAGGCCGCCGCCGGCGTGCACGCGATCGAGGTCTGCTCCTTCGTGCCGGCCAAGCTCATCCCGCAGTTCGTCGACGCCGAGGAAGTGCTCGCATACGCCAATGCCATCCCCGGCTTGACACCGGTGGTGCTGGTGCCCAACTTCAGGGGCTGCGAGCGCGCCCTCGCCGCCGGCGCGCGCCGCGTCACCGTGCCGATCTCCGTGTCCGAGGCGCACAGCATGAGCAACGTGCGCAAGAGCACGACACAGGCGATCGAGGACTTTGCCCGCATGGCCGGCCTGGTGCGAGCGCAAGCGAAAGGCAGACGAGCGCAACTGGTGGGCGCCTGCTCCACCGCTTTCGGCTGCTCGCTGCAGGGGGTGGTGGCAGAAGACGACGTGGTGCGCGTTGCAGTGGCGTTGCGACAGGCCGGGGCGGATGCCATCAGTCTGGCCGACACCGTGGGCTACGCCAACCCGGGACAGGTGAAGCGCCTGTTCCAGAAAGTGCGCAAAGCCATCGGCGAGGACTTCGACATCGAAGCGCACTTTCACGACACCCGCGGCCTCGGACTTGCGAACGCGCTCGCCGCCTACGAGGTCGGAGTGCGCAATTTCGACAGCACCTTAGGCGGCTTGGGCGGCTGTCCCTGGGCGCCCGGCGCATCAGGCAACGTGGTCACCGAGGATCTGGCGTTCATGTTCGAGTCCATGGGCGTGAACACCGGCATCGACATCGGCAAGCTGATCGAGGTGCGCAAGACGGCTTTCGCGGCCCTGCCCGACGCCGAGCTCTATGGCCACATTTCCAAGGCCGGTCTGCCCGAGGGTTATCAACCGTTGGTGCGTGCGGCGTGAATCGTCCGGAATCTTGGGTCTGAGGAGACGCCCGCCGCCCAAGGCCTGACTCAGGCCCGAGCCAGCCCCGCGAAGTCCAAGATCAGCGGGATGTGCTCGGGAAAGCTCGCCAGGCTGTGGTCGCCGCCTTCGATTACGATCTGTCGCGCACCTTCGTATTTTTCCACCGCTGCGCGATAGTCGAGCACCTCGTCCCCGGTTTCCACCAGCAACAAGTAGCGCTGCGGACGGACGGTGGGCAGGTAGAGCTTTTCCCACTGGCGCAGGTGCTCTTCGGTGAGTTCATATTGCCGTCCGGTGTGGAGGTTGCGCTGCACGCCGAGATACGCGCGCAGATCCTCATGCGGACAGACGGCAGGATTGATCAAAATGGCGCGAAGATCGTGGCGCTCGGCGAGGTAGGTGGAGTAGAAGCCGCCGAGCGAGCTGCCGATGAGGGTGATGGCGTCGCGCGGGTGTTTCGCAATCTCGGCCTCGACTACGGCAATGGCGCGCTTGGGCTCGTGCGGCAGCGCCGGGCAGCAGTATTGGTCGCCCAGGTCGCGCTCCTCCATATAACGTTTGAGCACCTGTGCTTTGTGCGAGCCGGGCGAGCTGTTGAAGCCGTGCAGGTAGATCAGCATTTCAAGCCGGCACTCAGGCGATCCAGCAGTTTCTGGTGAATACCGCCAAAGCCGCCGTTGGACATGATTAGCACCTGGTCTCCGGGCTTGGCTTCGGTAGCGATGGCGGTAACCAGCGCATCGAGATCGTCATGGCAGGCTGCTTTGGCGCCCAACGGCGCGAGCGCGCCCGCGGGATTCCAGTCCAGGTTGGCGCTGTAGCAGTAAACCAGATCGGCCTCCGCGAGGCTGCCGGGGAGCGCGTCCTTCATGACGCCAAGCTTCATGGTATTGGAGCGAGGTTCGAGTACGGCGAGGATGCGCGCCTTGCCGACCTTGCGGCGCAGGCCGGCCACCGTGGTCGCGATCGCCGTGGGATGATGGGCGAAGTCGTCGTAGACCGTGACGCCTCCTGCCGTGCCGCGCAGCTCCATGCGGCGTTTGACGCTGTCGAAACGCCCTAGCGCTTCGCAGGCTGCGCCCGGGGCCACGCCCGCGTGACGGGCGGCCGCGATGGCGGCCAGGGCATTGGCGCGATTATGCTGGCCCAACAATTCCCAACGCACCGTGCCCTGCTCTTGTCCGGCCAGACTGACACGGAAGGCGTCGACGTCCAGCGCTTCGGCCTGCCAACCGCCGCTGGCGTCAAAGTATTCGATGGGAGTCCAGCGGCCTTGATTTAGTACTCGCGCCAGAGCCTGATCAGCACCGTTCGCTACAAGCAGGCCCGACTTCGGAACGGTTCGGACGAAATGATGAAATTGTTGCTCAATGGCAGCAAGATCACGAAAGATGTCAGCATGATCGAACTCTAGGTTATTCAAAACGGCGGTTTTCGGGTGGTAATGGACAAACTTGGAGCGCTTGTCGAAAAAGGCGGTGTCGTACTCGTCCGCCTCGATCACAAAAAACCGGGAATCGGTCAAGCGGGCGGACGTTCCGAAATTTTGCGGCACGCCACCGATAAGAAAACCGGGACGCTTGCCGGCCGCCTCAAGGATCCAGGCGAGCATGGCAGACGTAGTCGTTTTCCCATGGGTCCCAGCGACTGCGAGCACCCACTTCGCGGGCAAAATGTTCTCCGCCAGCCATTGGGGACCGGAGATATAGGGTTCGCCGCGGTCGAGGATTTCCTCTACCAGGGGGGTGCCGCGGGAGACGACATTGCCGATCACCCACAAGTCAGGTCTTAAGCTGATCTGGTCTGCGCCGTAGCCTTCGATCAGGTCTATGTCTTGGGCCTCGAGTTGGCTGCTCATTGGCGGATAGACGTTGGCATCGCAGCCAGTGACCTTGTGGCCCGCCTGCCGGGCGATCGCGGCGATACCGCCCATGAAAGTGCCGCAGATGCCGAGGATGTGGATGTGCATGAACAGTACCGTGGGTTTCTTCCGGGATCTGTCACTCCATTGAAGCGGGGAATCTGCTGTTAGACGCAGATTTCTCGGCCTTCGGCCTCGAAATGACACTGCTCGGGAGTTTACCGTATTTCGGTTGCAGCCCCGCTGCGCTATCATTCCTTTCCGCTTACGCGTGGAGCGCTGCCATGCCCAAGGAACAGAAGTCCAAGCAACAAAACATGCGCACCCGGATCGCTGCGGTTGCGGCGCGCATCATGGCTGAAGACGGCATCGAGGATTTCGCCATGGCCAAGCGTAAGGCGGCGCGCCAACTCGGCGCCGGCGACACCCAGTCCTTGCCCAATAACGACGAGATCGAGACCGAACTGCGCGTGTACCAGTCGCTGTACCAGGGCGAGGAGCAGCGCGAACGCCTGCGCTATCTGCGCAGCCAGGCGCTGGCGGCGATGGAGCAGCTCGCGCATTTCAAGCCTTACCTCACCGGCCCGGTGTTAAAGGGTACCGCCGGGCGCTACGCCGATATCGACCTGCAGGTATTTGCCGATAGCGGCAAGGAGTTGGAGATTTTTCTGCTAAACCGCAACATTCCCTACGAAACCTCGGAATCGCGTTATTACAGCGGGAATCAGGCACGGGCGGCGAGTGTGCTGTCTTTGGACTGGCGGGGCACGCCGGTCCGGGTCGCGGTCTATTGGCCCGACGACGAACGTCGCAGCGTCAAGACCTCGCCTCTGGGGCGGCCGCTCGAGCGCGCCGGCCTGGACGCGGTCCGGACCCTGGTCGCCAACGGTGAATAGGCGCCTTCAGGCCGGCGTATTTCTGGCGGTAGCGGTACTTGCCGGCGCCGCCGGTTTCTATTTCAGCCGCGGGGGCCTGACCTCCCCGGTAGCGGATGGCGCCGCCCAGAGCTTGATGCTGGTATCGCTCTCCGACCCCAGCGGCAAGTCACAGACGATGTCCCAATGGCGCGGCAAAGTGCTGGTGGTGAACTTCTGGGCGACTTGGTGCGCGCCCTGCCGGGAGGAAATCCCGGCATTGATGAGGGTACAACACAAATATGCATCGAACGGCGTCAAATTTGTCGGTATCGCCATAGATAATGTATCTAAAGTACGAAATTATGCAGAGGAGATGCGCATTGACTACGTTCTGCTGATCGGTAGCATGGAAACCTTGGGCATAACCGAGGACTTGGGAAATCGCGCGGGGGTGCTGCCATTTACCGTAGTGCTGGACCGTGCCGGAAAGGTGGTATACGCCCACGCCGGGGCGCTGACCGAGGCCTTATTGGGCGCGGTACTGACCCCATTGCTCTAACGCAGCCGATTGTAGACTCGATTAATTTCTTGTAATTTCTTTGATAAACTCGACAATTAGCACGTATTTGCGGCAAACTTGCACATATGCCGAAAAAAACATCCGGCGCGGTAGCGCTTAAGACCACGGCCCGCACAAAGCGAGGTCCGAAGAAAATACTAGTGCTGCACGGGCCTAATCTGAATCTATTAGGCAGCCGCGAGCCGGAGATCTACGGTCGGGAAACCCTGGCAGATATCAATCGGCGCTTGATTGCGCAAGGCAAAGCGGCAGGCGCCACAGTAAGCTGTTTCCAGAGTAACCAAGAGGGAGCGCTCATCGACCGGGTGCAGCAATCCAAGAAAGAGCAGGTCACCTCTATCATTATCAATCCGGCGGGCTTCACCCATACCAGCGTCGCCCTGCGCGACGCCTTGGCGGGGGTGGCGATCCCGTTCATCGAAGTCCATCTATCCAACATCCACGCCCGCGAGCCGTTTCGCCGCCATTCCTATTTTTCCGATCAGGCGGCAGGAACGATTTGCGGCTTGGGCAGCCGCGGCTACGAGTTGGCGCTACAGTTCATTCTGCAGCAGGCCTAGCGTCCGCGGATCCCGGCGCGCCGGGCTGGCGCCGCGCAGCAAGGAGGAACAGCCATGGATTTGCGCAAACTGAAGAAATTGATAGACCTGGTGCAGGAATCGGGCATCTCCGAACTGGAGGTCACCGAGGGCGAAGAAAAGGTCAAGATCGTCAAGAGCGGCGGTTCAGGCGTCGTCTATGCGGCTCCGAATCCGGCTCCAGTTGCGGCGCCCGCATTGGCGCCCGCGCCGGCGGCTGCCGCCGCAGCGATCCAGGGTCACGTGGTCAAGTCGCCCATGGTGGGCACTTTCTACCGCTCGCCCTCTCCTGGCGCCAAGCACTTTGTCGAGGTGGGCGACACGGTCAAGTCGGGCGACACCATCTGCATCATCGAGGCGATGAAGCTGCTGAACGAGATCGAGTGCGACAAGGACGGCGTCATCAAAGCGATACTCGTGGAAAATGGCCAGCCGGTCGAGTATGGCGAGCCTCTGGTGGTCATAGATTGAGGTGTGAGGAGGGAGGAGTGAGCAGGACCGCCCGAATCCTGGGTCCGCGCGCGCGCGCGCCAGCCGGTCGCCCTTGCCCGATTTCCCGGAATCCGGCCTATACGCCTACGGAATTTACACTTCGCGATGTTTAAAAAAGTCCTCATCGCCAACCGGGGCGAGATAGCCCTGCGCATCCAGCGCGCCTGCCGCGAACTGGGTATCAAGACCGTCATGGTGCATTCCGAAGCCGACAGCGAGGCGAAGTACGTCAAACTCGCCGATGAGTCGGTATGCATCGGCCCGGCGCAATCCTCGGCCAGTTACCTCAACATTCCGGCCATCATCAGCGCGGCGGAGGTGACCGATTCCGAGGCCATCCATCCCGGGTACGGTTTTCTTTCCGAAAACGCCGACTTCGCCGAGCGCGTCGAGAAAAGCGGCTTCGTTTTCATCGGTCCGCGCCCTGAAACCATACGCCTGATGGGTGACAAGATCAGCGCCAAGGCGGCGATGACCAAGGCGGGCGTCCCCTGTGTGCCCGGCGCCGAAGGGGCGTTGCCCGAGCAGAACGACGAAATCCTCAAGATAGCGCGCACGGTCGGCTATCCGGTGATCATCAAGGCCTCGGGCGGCGGCGGCGGGCGCGGGATGCGCGTAGTGCACACCGAGGCGGCGCTGCTCGCGGCGGTGAACCTGACGCATCAGGAGGCGCAGGCCGCATTCGGCAACCCCGCGCTGTACCTGGAAAAATTCCTTGAAAACCCGCGCCACATCGAGATTCAGGTGCTCGCCGACGAATACAAGAACGCCGTCTACCTGGGCGAGCGCGACTGCTCCATGCAGCGGCGGCACCAGAAAATCATCGAAGAAGCGCCGGCGCCGGGTGTGACCGAGCGTCAGCGCATACGCATCGGCGAACGCTGCGCCGAAGCCTGCCGCAAGATCGGCTATCGCGGCGTAGGCACGTTCGAGTTCCTGTACGAGGGCGGAGAGTTCTATTTCATCGAGATGAACACGCGCATTCAGGTCGAGCATCCGGTCACCGAAATGATCACCGGTGTGGACCTGGTGCAGGAGCAGATCCGCGTCGCCGCGGGCGAAAAGCTGCGCATTCGCCAGCGCGACGTGGTGCTGCGCGGGCATGCCATCGAATGCCGCATCAACGCCGAGGACGCGTTCAAGTTCACGCCTTCGCCCGGCCGCATCGTGTCATATCATCCGCCCGGCGGGCCCGGCATCCGCGTCGATTCGCACATCTACCAGGGCTACTTCGTGCCGCCCAACTACGATTCCCTGATCGGCAAGGTTATTGCCTACGGGGCAACACGCGAGCAGGCATTGCGCCGCATGCGCATTGCGCTGTCCGAGATGGTGGTACAAGGGATCCAGACCAACATCCCGCTGCACCAGGAGCTGTTGCTCGACGAGCGTTTCGTCAAGGGCGGCACGAGCATCCATTATCTCGAGCAGAAGCTCGCGCAACAAAAGCTCGAAAAAGGGTGATCCCCTGACTTGGGTGTCGCTCATACTGCGTACCGACGCGCGCGTTGCCGATGAGTTGAGCGACGCGTTGCTGGACCAGGGCGCACAGTCGGTCAGTGTGGAGGACGCCAGTGCCGGCACCGCCGACGAGGCGCCACTCTACGGCGAGCCTGGCGTGCCGATGGCGGGCGCCTGGCTGCAAAGCTTGATCAAAGCGCTGTGCGCGCACGACGCGGATCCCACGCATATCCTTGCTGCGGCCTGCGCGCAGGTCGGGCTGGCGCCGCTGCCGGACTACCGCGCCGAGCCGGTCGGGGACGAGGATTGGGTGCGGCTCAGCCAGTCGCAGTTCGAGCCGATCCGCATTTCCGAAAAACTGTGGATCGTGCCCTCCTGGGCGAAGGCGCCCGACGCTCAAGCGGTCAATCTGGTGCTCGACCCTGGTCTCGCCTTCGGCACCGGCAGTCATCCCACGACCCGGCTGTGCCTGCAGTGGCTGGAGCGGACAATCCGCGGCGGCGAGCGCGTTCTGGACTACGGCTGCGGTTCGGGTATATTAGCCATTGCCGCGCTGCGCCTGGGTGCGCGGGAAGCGCTGGGCGTGGACGTCGACCCGCTGGCGCTCGTCGCGGCGCGCGCGAACGCCGTGCGCAACCGGGTCGACGCCCGTTTTGTCAACACGGAGACGGCTCCTGATTTCCAGGCACACCTCGTGGCCGCGAATATTCTTGCCAATCCGCTGATACTGCTTGCGCCGCTGCTCGCGCGGTACCTGAGCAAGGGAGGGCGGATCGCGCTGTCGGGCATACTCGGGGCGCAGGCGGAGGAGGTGATGGCGGCCTACGCGCCCTGGTTCGCGATGCGCGTCGGTGCCAAGGACCAGGGCTGGGCGCTGTTAGAGGGCCTGCGGTCATGATCACCTACTGCCCCTCCTGCCATACCCATTTCCGCGTGCACGCCGAGCAACTCGCCGC
>OCZT010000136.1_pt1 | contig 67703 bp, 63 predicted proteins | sample 1539031 | NCBI WGS metagenome assembly OCZT01 (sample SAMEA3539308, study PRJEB22396) | soil metagenome | biome: tundra; feature: field; material: soil | place: USA | collected 2010-05 | depth 0.15 m
TCGATCAAGGTGGACCCGTACCACCGGCACTTGTAACGAAGCTGACGACGGATCTTTGGCGCGGGACGGGCAAATTCCCTTCGCGAAACCACCGATAGGCGGTCTGGGGGTGTATCCCCTGGCGATTGGCCCACTCACTCAAATTCATTACTTCGTAGTCTTGCGGTGAAGTGTGACATCTGGTGGAACCCCACTGACGTGTGCCGGCCTCTTTACCCTCGACATGGCACTCGCCCACTAACCAAACATCGCGTACTGCGTTTCGCGCGACTCTGGCCCGTCGCGAAGTGACGGCTACACCTTCAGTGGCCCTTGCTCTGCTTCCGAGAGACCCGAGAAGTCCGCGGTGCCTCGTGGGGCCTTGGGCATCAGTCCCGCCACGACCAGACCGATGATCAAGAGCGCGACGCCGGCGTAGGGAGCCCACACGGTGGGCGCGGTCACCTTGTAGATCGCGCCGTAGATGGCCGCGATCGTGACGAGTCCTCCGACCAGACACGCGAGGTAGAGCTGCCAGGACTTGCCACTCGAGCGCAGTCCGCGAAGAGCACCCACAGCAATGAACAGGTAGATAACCGCAATGGCGAAGCCGCCAAAGGTCGACATCCACGAGAACATCGACACGTACTCCGGCAGTCCGTGCGGCGGACTCGTGGGAATGGCAAAGACTGTGGTCCAGGTCACCAACGCGATGACGACGGCGTAGACGAAGATCACGAAACCGCTCGCTCCCGACGGTGTCCCGTGTCGTGAGATCTTGGTGAGCGACTTGGGCATGCGCTGGTCCCTTGCGAGTGCGAAGATTCCGCGCGAGGCGGAGACCGCGCAGCCAATGAGTACCGCGATCATGTCAAAGATCACGACGAGCTCGACGAGTCGACGAATCCCCACGCCCGCGAAACCTCCCGTGGCCTTAGGTCCCGCCAACGTGAAGAGGGGCGCGCCAGCGTTCTTACCCAACGCGCTCAGATTGAAGTGGAATCCAGAAACCTGCGCGAACGATCCGATGATGTAAAAGCCCCCGATGACCAGCACCGACGTCAACACGGCGCGCGGAATGTTCTTTTCGGGACGATTCGTCTCTTCGGCCAGATTGGCCGACGTCTCAAAACCGGTGAAGAGCAAGACGCCGTAGAGGACGCCGAAAAAGACTCCCTTCCAGTGCGTGGGAGAACTGCTCACCGAGAAGCCAGTCCCGAGGTGGTGTACTCCCCCGCTCTTGACGATGACGTAGATCGAAAAGACGAGCACGACGGAGACCGAGATCATCGCAAGCGTCAGTTGCACGCGCGTCGAAAGGGCGACGCCCAAGTAGATAATCGTCCCCACCAGAATCAAGAGGATGAGATCCCAGACGAGGTAGCGAAACGGTGCGCGACTGAACTCGCTCACAATGGTGTCGTGAATGGTGCCGCCAATCATGGGCAAGATGCCGGCGCCCAGTGCCAACATCCCCACGTAGTAGAGCCACCCCGCCGCGGTACCCACTCGCCCGCCAAGGCCGTCGGTGACGTAGTCGTACAAGGAACCCGCGGCTTGAATCTTGCGGCTGTACTCGGCGACGATCCATCCGAGACCCGTCACGCCGATTGCCGCGATGAGGACCGCGAGCGACGCCGCGTTACCCGCGCCGGTTCCGGTCGCGGCAGTGAGCCCCACGATCAAGGGCACGAGGAACGCAATCGAAAACACCGGACCCATCAGTCCGACGGACTGCGCGATCGTGTCGATCAGCGTGAGCTTTTGTTTGCCGCCTAGCGACGTTTTTGCTGGCTCATCCGTTGCCATATTCTCCCCTGCGTACTTGAATGAGAACTTGTCTCACGGCGCCATTCGCTAAACCGTAAGGGTTCAAACAACTGGCGTCAAGTACCTCTTACGGCGTGTGTCCTATTTCGACACACCGGTTCGCCTTGACCGACTGAACAGCCGGTACTTGCTCACCGTTCGGATACTGGCCCACTCGCACCAACACTTGCCGGTTCCGTCCCAGGGCCCTGCCTCTTTCGAGGCTCGTACGGGTGACGAAGGGCTCTTCCCGCGTGCTTCGCGGTGCAGGATTCACTTCGCTGCGGCATCGTGAATCCAATACTGACGGTACCTACAGGGTGTGACAACGCTCGGAACTCATCGGAGGAGGAAATAGAACACTCGCTGTTAGGCGGGAAGTCGTTCACTCGCTTGGCGAACCAGCCAGACGAACGTTGGATCAGGTTTCTTCAGTAGTTCCGGGTGCCACTGCACGGCGACGATTCTGCCGTCGGGCGTTTCCAGTCCCTCGACCACGCCGTCGGGGGCCTTCGCCGAGACGATGAGACCCTCCCCCACCGTGTCGACGACTTGGTGATGCAACGAGTTCACGCCAATCTCGTCGGGAAACAGTTCCGAGGTCAACGTACCCTCGACGACGTTGACGGTGTGGGTGGCCTCGTGCCCGTCGACGTCCCACTGCGGGTGCCCGGCACCCTCTACGAGTTCCACGTGTTGGCGAAGCGTCCCGCCAAAGACCACGTTCAAGAGCTGCATACCCCGACAGATGGCCAGAACCGGGATGTTCTTCTTGCGCGCGGCCCCGAGGAGTGCCATCTCCCACTCGTCACGGTCGGGCTCAAGGGGTCCGAGGTTGTCGTCGTAGGAATGGTCGTAGTTCTCCGGGTCGATATCAGCACCACCCGTGAGAACCAGCCCGTCGAGGTGATCAATCATTTCCGTGGCGTCAGCGTCGCGCGTCAACTCCACCGGGAGCCCTCCCGCTAGCGCCACGGAGCGCGGATAGTCGGTGAAGTGCAGATCGAAGTGGACGTCGCTAAACGCCGGCGGGACGTTCGCGCCGAGAGCCGACGCCGGCCAGCGTCGTCCCGAGATGCCGATCAACGGTCGAGCCATGGGCTCATGTTACGCGCCCCGCTCTAACTATGCTGTAATGAAAAATCGTTTGGCAGCAAACATCTCGGGGAGAATTCGTGGCCGAACCACTAGCGGACATCACGTCACACGACACGTACGTGCACGGCGTTCCGCGAGAGACTTTCCGTTACCTGCGCGAGAACGACCCCGTGCACTGGACCAAAGAGCCCGACGGTGGTCGGGGATTTTGGAGTCTGACGACCTACGACGACGTCTTGTTCGCTAGTCGCAACACCGACATCTTCTCGAGCCGCCTCGGTATCCGTTTAGAGGACATGGACCCCGAAGAGACCGAAGCGCGACGCACGCTGATGGAGATGGACTCGCCGGAACATACCCGCCTCCGTCGCCTCGTTAGTCGTCCCTTCGCCCCTAAGACCGTCAACGAGTACGAGGACGCCGTGCGCGAACTCTCCATCGAGGTTCTCGACTCGTTGAAGGGTGAGCGCGAATTCAACTTCGTCCAGCGCGTCGCGCGCGAACTGCCGATGCGCATGCTGGGTCGACTTCTCGGCCTGCCCGACGAAGACTTGGACTGGCTCGTATTGCGCGGTGACGCCCTCATTGGCAACAGTGATCCGGACTTCACCGAGTTCGTCGTCGATCAAGTTGACACCTCAGAGTACCGACTCCTCCCCTTTCGCTCCCCCGTCGCGCTCGAACTCTTCGAGTACGCCACCCACGCACTCGAGGAGCGCCGAATCACGCCCACGCACGACATCTTGAGCGCATTGCTGGAGCCCACGGCGGACGGCGAGTCGCTCGACGACTTGGCGCTCATGAACTTCTTCACCCTCATGGTCGCGGCGGGTAACGACACCACGCGCTACACCATGACTGGAGGCCTGCTCGCCTTGATCGAACGTCCTGAGATCTTCGCGAAGATTCCATCGATGACTCTCGAGGAGCGAAAGAGTCTGGTCGACGAGATGCTGCGTTGGACGACCGTGACGATGCACTTTCGTCGCACCGTTACCGTTGACACCGAACTCAACGGCAAGACCCTCAAGGCCGGCGACAAGGTCGTGCTCTGGTACACCTCGGCCAACGACGACGAAAGCCACTTTGCGAACCCCGGTGAGTTCCAACCCGATCGTTCGCCGAACGATCACGTGGCCTTTGGACTGCACAGCCCGCACCTCTGTCTTGGCGCACACCTGGCCCGCCTAGAGATGCGAGTCCTCTTCGAAGAGTTGGCGAATCGCTGGCAGAGCGTCGAGCTAGTCGACGAACCCGAGCGACTTCGCTCGAACTTCATCAGTGGCATCAAGAACCTGCCCATTCGTGTGACCTGGCGTTAAAGAAACGGCAAGTACTCGCGAAGCTCCCAATCGGTGGTCGCAGCCGTGTAGCGGTCCCACTCGGCTCGCTTCACCATAACGTGTTGCGCCACGAGATCACTACCAATCGCCTCAACTAACTCGCCATCGGCTTCAAGAACGTCGAGTGCTTCGGCGAGTGAGGCGGGTACGCCCACCGTGGCGTCAATGGTGTCGAGACCATTGCCACCCTCTGGTTTGCCGGGATCGGCCTTCGTCCTGACGCCCAGTAACGCCGCTTGCAACACCGCCGCGACCGCGGTGTGTACGACGGCTGCGCCGTCACTGAGACGATGTTCGAGGCGAGCACCGCTTCCGCGTTCGCCCGGTACGCGAATCGTCGCGCCGCGGTGGTCGTAACCCCAGTTCGCCCAGTAGCCCGACAACGAGGCCGGGCGCAGGCGCTTGTACGCGTTGACGGTCGGCGCACAGAGTCCCGCGAGTGCGCGGTGGTGTTCGAGTAGTCCGCCAATGGCGTTCTTCGCGAACGCGGAAAGACCGTCGTCGCTCGACGCGTCGTTGATCACGTTCTCGTCGTCGGCGTTTCGAATCGAGAAGTTGACGTGCAGTCCCGATCCCCCGCGGTCACTAAGGGGCTTACCCATGAAGGTGACCATCAAACCGAGATGGTGCGCCACCTCGCGAGCGAGAACCTTAAAGAGGAAAGCATCGTCGGCGGCCTTTAGGGCGTCGCTGTAGCGAATGGTGAACTCGAACTGGGGCGTGTCGTACTCGGAGTTGACCGCCTCGAGAGGAATCTCGGCGTCGGCGCACGCCGACCAGATGGCGTCAATGAGGCCGAAGGGATCAACGGCGGATCCGGTGCCGTACACGAAGGCGCCGGGCGTCTCCATGGGTTTCCAGCCGCCTTCACCGTCGGGCACAAAGACGTACGCCTCGAGCTCGATACCCACGTAGGGTTCGTAGCCGAGCGCTCGCCAGTCCGCGACGGCCTTACGAAGCGCGCCTCGAGGAGAGACGGAAAAGGGCGCGCCCTGACGAACGAGATCGGCGACGACGACTCGGGTGTTCGCTTCCCAGCTCGGGCGTAAGTCGGACATGTCGAAGGTAGCGTCAAAGTCCGGCAAGCCTTCGTGCCAGTGGCTCCCGGGGGTCTCGGGGATCATGACCCGGTCGTAGCCGAGAGCCCAGGTGCCCGTGCAGTGACGCGCGCCCCGGTCGGCCAGGCTGGCGGGCACGTACTTGCCGCGCGCGAGACCCAAATGGTCGGGCCACAGCACCCTTACGCGATCGAATGAACTGGCCATGAAGCCTCCTAGGGTGACTTCGGCGAAAGTAGCACGAGAATCGCGGCCTCGTTTGTAAAGTGAGAGGATCATTTGACTACAAACGATTTCCGGAGGCTGCGTGGAGTATCGCCGCATTCTGCTTGACGGCAACGTCGTCGACGTCACGCGGGACGGTGACGCGCTGGTGGCCGGCGACGGACGCCGCGTCGAGGCGGCGACCGCGACGCATCTCTCGCCCGTCTCTCCCACGAAGATTCTCTGTTGTCACCTGAATCACTTGTCGCGCGTTCGCGAGTTTGGCATCGAGCTCCCTCCGGCCCCAACCTGGTTTCAAAAGCCAGTTTCCGCGCTCAATGCCCACAATGGCGCCGTCGTGCGCCCGGCGAACTGTCACTACCTGAACTACGAAGGTGAGATCGCCATCGTCATCGGCCGTTCCGCGCGAAATATCAAGATGGCCGACGCGGCCCACTACATCGCGGGCTACACCATCGCCAACGACTTTGGTCTGCACGACTTTCGTGACACCGACGCTGGCTCGATGCTGCGCGTGAAGGGTGCTGACACCCTCTGTCCACTCGGTCCCGGACTCGTCACCGCGTGGGACTTTCACGCCAAGTCCATGCGCACGACGGTGAATGGTGAAGTTCGCCAAGATGGCTCCACCGACGAAATGGCGTGGGACATGCACTACCTCGTCACCGACGTCGCCCGTCTCATCACGTTGGTGCCCGGCGACGTCATTCTTTCGGGGACCCCGGCCCACTCACGACCCGTGGAACCCGGTGACGTCGTTACCGTCGAGGTCGAAGGTCTGGGTGCGCTCACCAACCACGTCGTCGCTTCGCCCGATCCCGTCAGCGACGAAGTCGGCGCGCAGCCCACCGCCACTGAGGAAGTGCTCTCGACGACCTACGGGGGTGACTGGGAGTTTCGTGGACAGCGCCGCCCCCATCCCACGGAGCGTTCCGCCCTGCCCTACCCGCGCGTTCACCCCAGGTTCGAGTCGTGAGTGAAGAACGCACCACCGTGGGTGGCGTCGCGGTGGCGACGGGACACTTCATTAATAACGTGCGGGTCTCGTCGCACTCAACCTTCGAAGACCGCTCACCCCTCGACTGGTCACTGAAACTCGCCGACATTGCTCGCGGCAGTGCACACGACGCCGATTTGGCCGTGAGCGCCGCGCAGGCTGCTTTCCCGGCGTGGGCGGCACTGAGCGTGAAGCAGCGCGCCAAGTATCTCCATCGGCTGGCGGATCTCATCGACGAGAACATTGAACGGATCACCACCGTTGAGTGTCTCGACATGGCGATGCTCGAAGAGAGTCTTCGCCTACGAGTGATCGCACGCGCTGCCCGCAACTTTCGGGCCTACGCCGATCTCGCCGAGGCCTACGAGTCGAGGCGTTGGGCGTCGAACGGCACGCATAACACGGTGCTGCGCATGCCCGCGGGACCGACGGTGGTCATCACGCCGTGGAACGCGCCCTTCATGCTCTCAACGTGGAAGTGTGCGCCAGCCCTCGCCGCGGGCAACACCGTGATTCTCAAGCCCGCCGAATGGTCCCCACTGAGCTGTTCGTTACTGATGGACCTCGTGCTGGAAGCCGAGTTCCCGGCCGGCGTCTTCAACCTCGTTCAGGGAATCGGCGACGAGGTCGGCGTCGCTCTCGTGGCCGACCCCCGCGTTCGTCGCATCTCCTTTACCGGCTCGCCCAAGGTCGGACGCCGCATTGGCATGGCGGCGGCGAGAAATCTCGTCCCCTTCACCGCCGAGCTCGGGGGCAAGGGCCCCTTCGTGGTCTTCGCCGACGCCGACCTCGACCTCGCCGCCGAAAAGGCCGCGCTGATGTACGACGACGCGGGGCAAGTCTGTCTCGCGGGCACGCGACTCATTGTCGAGTCGAGCATTCGTGACGAGTTCCTAGAGCGCTTGACGAACCTGACGGAGAAGCACGTGCTCGGGGACAGCCGTGACGACGACACCACCATTTCGCCACTCATTCACCCCGACCACCTCGCGCGCGTCGAAGGGTTCGTGAAGCGTTCGCTCGAGGCGGGGGACACGCTCGTCTACGGCGGCGAGCGGTTGAAGGACGACGGGCTCTGGTTCGAACCCACGCTGATTGAGCCGCGAGACAACAACGCCGAGATCGTCCAACGTGAAGTCTTCGGTCCGGTCTTGACCTTTCAAACCTTTGACAGTGAAGCGGAAGCGATCGAACTCGCCAACTCTACGAAGTACGGACTCACGGCGATGGTTTTTACGACGGACGAGCGAAAGGCGGATCGTTTCGGTCTCGCGGCGCGAGCGGGAACAATCTGGGTGAACTGTTTTCTCGTTCGTGATCTCACGGCGCCCTTTGGCGGCATCGGCATCAGCGGTGTCGGGCGCGAGGGCGGCGACTACGCCCTCGACTTCTACAGCGATTTGAAGACGTACCAAGTGAAAGAGGACACCACCCATGGGTGAAATTGTCGGCGCCGGAGTCCTGGCGCACGTTCCCACCATCGTCCTGCCCGACGACGTACGACGCGAACTCAACAACGGTGAGGAGAGCACCCTCTACACGGGACTGCTCCAACTCCGTCACGAGGTCTTTAACGACCTCAAGCCCGATCTCGTCATCGTGTTCGACAGTCACTGGTTTACGACCGTCGAGTTCGTCATCACGTCGGCCGAACGGCGCTTGGGCTTTTTCACCTCCGAAGAACTGCCCCGAGGCATGTCGAGCGTGCCCTACGACGTGAAGGGCGATCCGTCGTTCGCAAAACTCGTAGGAGAGATTGCCAGTGACACACCCGAGTGCTGGATAACGCCGATCGACAACGAACACCTGCCCATCATGTACGCGACCACGAACTTCTTCTCGTTCTTGCAGGGCGACGAGGCCTGGCTCTCGGTGAGCACCTGCCAGACCTCGGAGCCGAGCGACTTCGAGGCCGTCGGCAAGGTGATCGCCTCGGCGATCGAACAGAGCGACCGGCGCGTCGTGCTCATCGCGTCCGGAGCGCTCAGCCACACGTTTCACACGCTGCGCACCCTTCGAGATCACGAAGCCGCCGGCGAAGAGCACATCTTCTCTGAAGAAGCGCGCGTCGCCGATCACCAAGTCATTGACGCGTGGTTGCGCGGAGATCACGCGAGCGTCATTGACAACTACCCGGAGTTCTTCAAGGTCAAGCCCGAGGGCCGCTTCGCGCACTACCAGATGATGGTCGCCGCCCTGGGCGGACGCGAGTGCGTGGCGCCGGGCCGGCTCTACTCAGCGTACGAAAACTCCATTGGCACAGGTCAGGTTCACGTATGGTTCGATAGACCCGCTAACGGATGGACCGGAGTCTGAACGTGATCCTTCGTGGCCTCCCCTTCCCTCGCACCACGACTGGTCGGGCGTCACTCTTGCCGCCACTGCCGTGGCACTACTCGGGCGATCTCCTCACGGTGGAGTACCGCACGGACCCCTCGTCGATCGCCGCGCTCTTGCCCGAAGGTGTTTCGCTCGCGAACGACCACGAGGATCCCGGTGCCGTCGCCTTTATCTGGGCCGACTGGCAAAGCTGTGGCGACGACGGCGCGGAACTGCTCGATCCCGTGCGCGCTCAGTACAAGGAGGCCTTCGTCGTCGTGCGCTGTCGCTACGAGGATCGTCTCTACAGTCGGTGCCTCTTCATCTGGGTCGACAAGGACTTCGCTCTCGTGAGGGGCTACCTCCAGGGGTACCCGAAGAAACTCGGCTCCATTCACCAAACGAGACCCGTCACCCGAGGCCGAGCCGGTCCCCGTCTCGAAGCTGGTGGCACCTTCGGCATGACCCTGGCCGCGAATGATCGTCGCCTCGCCCAAGCAACGGTGACGCTTCTGGGTGAGAGCGCGACCAACGGCTTCGTCAACGGCCACGCAATGTTGCATCATCGCTGGTTCCCCCGTATCGAGCTCGACGATCGCGACTCACTGAGAGAAGTCGTGACGATGGCGGGCGTGAACGTAGACCTCGGCTCCGCTTACGGCGGTTCAGCGACGCTCGAACTCTTTGACTCTCCCTCGGAGGAACTGCTCACCATTGCGCCCCGAGAGATACTCGGCGGCTACTTTCGATCGGTCGGTACCACCTTTAACGGTGGCATCACCCTCGAGGAGTAGACGTGTCACGACGAATCGCCAGTTCCAAAGCCACCGTCGTCTCACAGGCCGAGTGCGATATTCGCGCTCGCCTCGACGACCACGAACTCGACTTCACGGCGATGAGCGCGATCTCGAATATCTATCGCGCGGGTTCGGCGGTGCGAAATCACATGGAGCGTTCTCTCTTGACCGACTACGACCTCAGTTGGGTAGCGTTCACGGTGCTCTGGGTGCTCTGGATCTGGGGCGCACAAGAGACGGGCCACGTCGCCGCCGAGGCCGGCATCACCAAGGGCACGTTGACCGGCGTGATGAAGACCCTGCAGTCGCGAAAACTCATCAAGCGGATCCCCCACCGTGACGACCGACGCCGGGTGTCAATTGGACTTACCAAGGCGGGCGAACGACTCATTGAACAGGTCTTCCCCGAATTCAACACCCACGAGACGCTAGCGGTGAGCGGACTCACCGTTCCCGAACAGCACGAACTCGCTCGTCTCTTGCGGTTAGTCCTAAAACAGGTCAGCAGCCAGATCGCCGACGACGACTCGTAGTCCCAAGTTGAAAATGGAAATATATCTGTTGAGAAGACGGGTCGGACCGCGCCGCGCGGGTCGCGCACAACCCTTTCGGGGTGCGTTGGTCGCCGTCGTCCTCTGCTTCGTCATCACGCCGTCACTCAGTGACGTTTCATCGATCACCACGGCGGGAGCTTCGGCCTCACCTTCGTGGACGTTGGCCGCGTACGACGCCCCGTACCTGGGTGCCCCGCCGACAACCGGTCCGGCCGTCGTTGCCGTCGTCGCCAGCGTGGACGGCAACGGTTACTACGTCCTTCGTTCGAACGGCAACGTGGACGCCTACGGCGCACCCAGCTACGGCTCGCTCGCTGCGGGGAGTCTCCCCCTCGGCGCCACCGCGACGGGCATCGCACTCGATCCCACGACCGGGGGTTACTGGATCGTGAGCTCCAACGGCACGGTGCAGGGATTCAACGCTCCGTTCCTCGGCGAACCCCGAATCCCGCCGGGAGGGTGGGGTCAGCATCCGGCCGCCGTCGCCATCGCGGCCGCGCCCGGCGGAGCCGGCTACTACGTACTTCGTGCGAACGGAGCGGTCGGCGCGTACGGCGTCAAGGGCCACGGCTCGCTCGGCGGTCATCTGTACTACCGAACGACGGCCCCCGTGGTCGCGGTCGCCCTCGCGGTCGATCCCACGACCGGGGGCTACTGGATCGCGACGTCAACGGGCGACGTCGCCAACTTTGACGCACCGAACGAGGGTTCACCGCTTGCCAGCGCCCACGGTACGTACAACAACGTGCCCGTCAGCGCCCTCGCCGCCATAGCCAGTGGAACGGGCTACTACGTGTTGAGGGCGAACGGCGAGATCGACCGCTTCGGAGCCACGTTTCACGGTTCGCTCGCCTCGTCGAAAACGATGCCCGAGGGCGGTTTCGCGGTCGCCCTCGCGGTCGATCCCACGACCGGGGGCTACTACGAGGCGGTCGACGTGACGCCGCTCGACGGCTACCTCAACCCGCTGCGCGCACTGACGTCGCTCGTTCCCCAAGAGATCGACCAGGGCGTGGACTACTGCGCGTCGGGCCCGATCTACGCACTCGGCGACGCGGTGATCGAGAATCTCTACGACCCCGGCTGGCCGAGTGGAGTGTTCATCTCGTATCGATTGACGAGTGGTCCCGCGAAGGGTCTTTACGTCTACGTCGCGGAGAACATCACGCCGAAGGTGGCGATCGGCGAACACGTCACCGCGACGACCGTCGTCGGCGTGGTGCACGACGCGAAGACCTGCCTCGAAACTGGTTGGGCGGACCCGCCGGCGTCACCGGAACAAGCCGCTGGCCACTTGGAGTACAACGGGAAAAACTCGACCGCCTACGGGCTGAACTTCAGTTCGTTGCTTCAGGCCCTCGGAGCACGACCCGGTCTCCCCCAGTCCTATGGACCGCCGGGTTCCGTACCTTCGAGTTGGCCCACGTGGTGATCTTCGTGTAAACCGGCGGCGCTCTGCGTACGGAGTCCCCGGTCGCGACAGTACTCATTCCAACGTCACTCGAAGTCCGGTGGTCGCCAATATGAAGTTCCGATTCGCCGCGACGCCGCGGGCCAAGGCGAGGCGGGCTTCGCCGTTTTCGTGCGGCGGAACGTGCGTAATCAGGGTCTGTCGCGCGGACAGTTCACGCGCGAAGCTACCTACTTCTTGCCCATCGAGATGAAACCGTGAACTACTTTCATCGCGCGTCTCCAAAGTGCACTCCAGAATCGCGAGATCCGCACCAACAAAGTGTGGCGGGATTGCCCACGTCGGTCCCGTGTCCGCGCCGTACGCGACTCGGCGACCACCCAAGGAAACGCAGGCGGCGAGCGTTGGCGTCTGGTGCGTCGTGACCGAGAACTCTATCTCGAGAAACGGGAGTTCTAAGTGCGTCTCCTCGCGAGCGAGTGCCAGGGTGCCCGGTGGGAGTGAGTCTGGCTCTCGCACGATAGAAGCCGTGGTTTGCTCGGACGCTACGAGCCGTGGTTGATCGCGCCACACGTCCGCGGCGTCCATAAATGCTTCGAGGTCCGCTACGTGATCGGCGTGCGCGTGACTCACGAAAATGGCGTCAATGTGGGAATCGGGCACGAGTAGCGAGTACGACTCAAACGACCCGAAGCCACAGTCCAGCAGGATCGCTGTCTCGTGGGTCTCCACTAGATAACTCGAACAAGGGAGCCGCAACTCTTCGTCGTAGGAGGATCCGGCGCAGCCGAGTACCGTCACCTTGACTTCAGAATGTGCGTAATCTGACACGACCTGACTTTACTTATGAGATCTCGGGGGCCACCTTCCCGGTGTGAGTCGCGGCCGGATCACTTCAGAGAAGAGTGACGAGAGATCATCCGGACAGACCGAATCGTTCGACTCGAATAGCTGATGGCGGATATCCCGCCCCGATCAAAAGTTCAGTCGCACTATCGGCGAAGCCCGCTGATCCGCACACGTAGATGACCCCATCGGGTCGGTGCGTTTCTATGCAGTCGTTGGCCACCAAGCGGCCCACGGGCCTCAGCCACTCTGTGGGAGCGACCCGCGTGAAGACGAGGGGAGTCTCGGCTCCGCCTCTTTCGTCGCGAGTTCGGATTGTCCGTGATCATACGAGCCAATGAACTTGCAACGCCCGGAATTTTGTATCGACAGCGGGTGAGGAAACTCGTGCGCGACCTCGATCCCCAGCGTCTGAGTCCAAGGTGTGCTGTGATGGCCCTACGGTGGTCAGTGTTTCAACGTTGACCAATGTGCCGTCACTGGTGCTGACAGATGTTGTGAGAATTGGAGGCGTGGGTCAATTGACGAGCCATAGTGAGGTCACTATCGACCACGGGAACGTGGGCACGTTCCTGCGCGAACTCTTACTCGGCGCCACTAATGAGATTGAAGTCGCCGACACCGTGGTGCGAGACAACAAGAGAGACGGGGTTCCTGACGATCCCGAGTCGATACGAAAATTACGTTTGGCGTTTCGCCGCGTCCTGTATCGATTGGAGATGATGTCCGACGTCGAAGAGTCACTCTCTTCAGAAGACTTGCTTAGGCGCTTGCAGGAAGTCGGCGAACCCTTGGGGGAGCTTCGCGACGCTGAAATTCTCGAGAAGCTGGTTATCGACGCCCTAGGTGATCGGATTGGGTCACTGCAAGGACGTGAGTTGATGGAGATTGTGACTGAACTGCGGCGAGACAAACAACTGTCCGCCGATACGATGATTCATTCGACAACGTATCAAGACGTGCTTAAAGCCATGGCTCAGTATCGCAGTTCCTTACAGTCCCTACCTGTGTCGACGCTCCCGATCCGACCAATCGCTCAACGAGTCATGTACGTCTCTTGGCATAAACTCCAGCGAGCGGTGAGGAAGACTAAGCGCGACGCTAGCGACGCTCAACTTCACCGCCTTCGCATTACCGCCAAGCGGACTATGTACGCGGCGCAGGCATTTGAGGACTGGCCGGGAACGCCCACCAAGCGATTCGCGACGCGCTTGGATCGACTGCAGAAGCGTCTTGGAGATCAGCACGACCACGTCGTGGCCAGTGCGTGGATAAGGCAGGTAGCGAAGGATCATCCCTCGTTGAAACGATTGACCAAAACGTTGTCCGCGAAGGAGCGAACGCGGGCCGATCGCTGCGCCAAGGGCTGGGGACGCCGATGGAAGTCAGTACGTCAGGTTCACCCGGTACATTTTTTTTAAATCCGGCTGCTCGTGGTGTTCAAGGTTGTGGACGTGGGCGTCACCAGTTGACGGGCGAGGTCTCTGGCACGACGTGCACGTCACCGGAGTCGACACCTACTCGCCAGGATCGTGCCCTGCGCGTAAACCACCATCTCTGTTCCACGATGACATGGGCCACCCCAGTACCCGGGTCGAATTCTGGGGAACGCAACCCGGGCCGAGATGAGGGCGAAACTACTGGTCAGCGATGATGGAACCCACGCGATCGCCAATACCGGGATCACGCCGCACGAGCACTGACGCGTAAATGATCGCCAGAATCACGACAGCGAGCGCCATGTACGGGTACCAGCTGTAGGGCGCAGTCTGGCCCGGCTTGGAGAGGTAGTACAGCGGCACCAAGATCCACAACGTACCGACGATCGGTAGCACGGCGTGACGGAAGGGATTGTACAGATTCGGATGAAACTTCTTGTAGTAGAAGGGCAACGCCAAGTTACTGAGCCCGTAGACGAGGAGCAACAAAATGGTGCCAAACGTCGACGACTCTTGGAACATCGTCAGCGCGTGCATCGAGCCCGACGTCGCGTGACCGCCAATGATGTGACCGAGTCCCCACACACCAATGATCGCCAGCCCTAGCCCGAGAAAAACGAAGAGCGCGTTCATCGGCGTGCGACGTGTTGATTGGACTTTGCCAATGGTCCTTGGCAGAAGTCCCTCGCGCCCGGCATTAAAGATGAGACGAGCCTGCGAGTTCGTACCGGCAATCAAGGCGCCGAGCGTCGAGGTCATTCCCGCCAGGAAGGCGAAGAAGAGGCCTACGGCAAAGGTCTCTTTCGCCACCGAGAGGAACGGCACGGCCGCACTACTCAGCGTGGTGACGTTGTCCTTGAACCCAACCACCGTGGAGAACGCAAAGAACGTGTAGGCGACGAGCATGATACAGATCGACGTGAAGACCGCCCGAGGCACGTTCTTGCGGGGGTTGTCGGTCTCCTCGGCGAGAGCCGCCGAGTTTTCCCAGCCGATGAAGAGGTAGATCGCGAGCGGGAAGCCTTCGGCCAGACCCTTGAAGCCCCCGGTGATGTTCTTGGGTTCAAAGGGTTGGAAGTTGATGTGGGCGTGGAACTTCACCAGCGTCACGACGCTGATCACAATCATCACCGTCATTTCGAACGCGAAGAAGAGACCCGCCAACTTGGTGGAAATCGAGATTCCTCGCACCATCATGAACGACGCAAAAGCCAAGAAGATCAGAACCCAGACGATCCACGGCACGCTCTGTAATCCAGCGACGTTGTAGTTCTGCAGCATCATCTGGAAGAACCCACCAACGATGGCGATGACTGACGCCATGGCCGCGATATAGCCAGTGCCCGTCAATATCGCGGTGGTGACACCGGTTCGCCCCCCGAAGGTCTTGCCGATGAAGGAGATAAATCCACCGGTCGACGGCAGGACCTTGGTGAACTCGGACAACGTGTTGCCGAGAAACAAGATGGCGACACCGGCCGCAACAATGGTCAACGGCGACGCGAGGCCTGCGGTGAACGCCAAGTAGCCAAAGCCGAAGTAGAAGCTCATGGCCGGACCGATGTTGGCCATGGTCGCGGCCGAGATGTCGAGGAGGCCTAGTACGCCCTGTCGTAGTCGCTCATGTTCGCCCCGTACATTCGGCTCCTTGGCACCAAGCGACTCTGATGTAAAACCTGCACTCATAGGTCCCCCAAGATATGAATCGGATCAGAACTCGATCACGCCGACGGCGCTGCGATTACAACACCTGCGAAGAAAATAGCGGAGTTCTTACCCTCGAGGAGGACTCTGGCGAAAGAGACGCCACCCAGAGTTCACCGATTCGTCAAAAGGCGCACGAAGTGGCGCCTACAGCCGAACGGATTCGACTAATCAACTGATCGGCTTCATTCGATTCGCGACGTTTTGCTCGCCGAGCGTTCTCTCGGCAAGGTGGTCTCGGACACTCTTCTGATCCACTTCGGGTCGATTCTGGGACATCTTGGCTTTCCCCTCAATCGACGTGACTTCAATTTCCATTCCGACGATCGCCTTGAGCTGTTGGTCTCGGTACTGTGGGTCGAGATCGTCGACTCGCCACTCGGGGTTACGACCGCTCTCGAACTGCCCGGTGACGGCGCGAACTTGGTTCTGCATCCATTCGAGTTCCTCGTGGAGCGTCAATCGGCCGCGAACTTCCGCGACCACGTAGTTCCACGTTGGTACCACGCCGGGATTCTCGAGACGGCTCGGGTAGTACGTCGGTGAGACGTACGCGCTCGCGACGAGGAAAATGGCGAGAACCTCGGTATCGCCACTCACCGAATTCCACCACGAGTTGGCCTTGGCCAAATGTGAGGTCAAGGTTCGTCGATCCTCACTCACGACGACGGGGACAAACACGCTCGCCAGTCCTTCCGGCGTTGAAATGATGAGCAGGCCGGCGCCCGCGTCCCGCACGATTTGCCACGCTTCGTCGTTGTCGACCGCGTGCTTGGGAGGTATGTACACGTGTCCATTGTTCCACGAAGTGGTCACCCGACACTCGAAGGGCAACGGTGCATCAAAAATGCGAGCGTCCACGGACGAACACGCCGCGACGTGGCACCCGACACTCGAAGCGCTCTAGACCAAGTCCAACACCGTTTCGAGACCCTCGTAACCATCGGCCGTCCGCGCCCAGGGATACGCCGCTTCCATCACCTCCGCGATGTCGAGTAATCGGTAGTCGTGATAGTGCTCGGCCGTGATCTGCAGACCGAAGGGTAATCCCGACGGAAGATATCCGAACGGGACACTGAGCGCGGGATTGCCCGTGACGTTCTGCATGGCGGTCGAGTACACCACGGGCGCGAGCCCGTGAACATCAGAGTCGGCGTTCATTCGTCCGTCGGCGAGCCATCCCTCCGCCGCCACCGTGGGCGTGAGGAGCAGTCCGTCGTGACTCAGCAGTTCGTCCAGCGAACGCACGTACAGGTAGCGCCGGCGCCGGGCGGCGAGATACTCATCAATCGTGACATTCAGTCCCGTCACGAGAAACTCCTGGGTGGCGACGTGGAACTCGTCCATGCGTTCGCGCACCCAGTCGCGGCCGAGCGCGGCTACGTGCTCGGCGCTCGTCACCGTGAACCAGTCAAGGTCCGGGTCTCCGTCGGTGAAGAAACTTTTCGCGTCCAACCACTTCACTGGCGCGTCGAAACGATCGGCGAACGCGCCAACGGCCTCGTGAAAGAGAGCGGTCACCGGCCGGCTGAGTGGACCGAGTGGAGACGTTCGTTCGGCCGCAAAGAGTTGGACTGGTCGACCCTCGTGGCGCGGCCACTGGCTGGCGAGTGCGATCGGTGGCGACGTCGGATCGCCGCCGACGGGACCACGCATCACGTCAAAGAGCAGACGAAGATCGTCGCACGAGGTGGCCAAGGGTCCATCGGTGGAGTAGTCGATCCAATCGGGAGCCGGCCAACGACCCACCACGCCGTTGGTCGGCTTAAGGCCCACGAGTCCACAGAGGGCGGCGGGAATACGAACGGAGCCTCCCCCGTCGGTAGCCGTGGCCACGCCTACTAACCCAGCGGCGAGTGCTGCGGCGGATCCACCGCTCGAGCCGCCGGGTGAGTAGTCGAGGTTCCAGGGATTACGCGTGACGCCGGTCAAGAGATTCGCGGTGTACCCCTCAATGGCGAACTCGGGCAACGTCGACTTGCCAACCACCACCGCGCCCGCTCCAATGAGTCGACCCGGCACGACGCCATTGGCCTGAGCGGGCGGGGCGTCGCGAAGCGCGACAGAGCCCTTGCGCGTGGGATGACCGGCGAGGTCTTCCAGATCTTTGATAAGCGTCGGTACGCCCAGCAGCGCGCCTTGGACGGACCCGTCGTCATCGATACGACGCGCTTCACGTAGTGCCTCGTCGTAGGTCTTCTCCGCGGTGACGTTCAAAACTTCAGCGTGCTCCAGGCGTTCGATCGAGGCGGTGACGACGGCGGTGGCGCTGACGCGGCGCTCTCGAACTGCTCTGGCGATCGAGCTCACGGCACCCGGGGCGATGGACTCGCTAGGAGACACGAGCTCGAGTCGCCCCAGTGGGCGACGAGGCAACGACGCTCCCGTGATCACGGGTGCCGATCGATGGCGAGTACGCCGTGGTTCTCAAGTTTCCTCCCCGTGTCTTTTGACGAGACGCCTCCAACCTAGTTTCTGGACTCGGAACCAAACTTGTAGAAGTTAGTTCGCTCCAACTTCGAGTTCACGTAGGCGACTAACGAGGAACGCACGCTCGACCTCGTTTTCACACTGTGACAGTGCCTCTTCGTAGGCCAACCGCGCTTCGTCTTTGCGACCGAGGCGACGAAGAAAATCGGCCCGCGTACTGGCGAGGTAGTTGTAACCCAGGAGTGCTCCGTCGCTCGTCAGGTCGGACAGCGCCTCGAGTCCCGCTTTGGGACCGTCGGCAATCCCAATGGCCACGGCGCGATTGAGCGCGACCACGGGTGAGGGCCAGACGATCAGTAGGAGGTCGTAGAGCGCGACGATCTCGTCCCAGCTCGTCTCGTCCCACGAGGGCGCCTCCGCGTGGATTGTCGCGATGGCGGCCATCAAAACGAAACGACCGGCGGGCCGGGTGCGCAGCGCTTCACGGACCAACGCCGCTCCTTCGCTGATCGCGCCGTGGTCCCACTGAGTGCGGTCTTGCTCGGACAAAAGTAACATAGCGCCGTCGCGACTCGTACGGGTCTGGCGGCGAGCGTCCGTCAAGATGATGAGGCCCAAGAGACCGGCGGCCTCGGCGTCGTCTGGCAGCAGAGTTCGCAACAGTCGGGCGAGATCGAGGGCGCGGTCTACGAGGTCTCGTCGCACGAGATCGGAACCCGACGGGGCGGTGTGTCCGGTCGTGAAGACGAGATGGATCGCCGAAAGCACCGTTTCGACGCGAGCGGGTAGCTCCTCGACGGTCGGGACACGATAGGGAATGTGCGACGTGGCGATCTTCTTCTTGCCACGGGTAATACGTGCGGCCATGGTCGACTCCGTCACCAGAAAGGCCCGGGCAACTTCAGAGGTGGTGAGTCCGCACAATAACCGAAGCGAGAGCGCCACCTGCGTCTCAGAGGAGAGCGCGGGGTGACAGCACGTAAAGATGAGTCGAAGACGGTCGTCGGAAATGCTCGCCAGATCCGAGTCACTCGGCAACGTCGATTCCTGCGGCTCAACAAAATTCGCCATCACCCGCCTCTGCGATGTTTGACGTCGCAGCGTGTCGATTGCTCGTCGCCGAGCGACGGTCGTCAACCACGCTCCGGCCTTAACCGGAATCCCACTCTTGGACCAAGTCGCCAAGGCCCGTGTGAACGCGTCTTGCACGCACTCCTCGGCCACGTCGATGTCGCCGGTGACGCGAATGGTCGCCGCGAGCACGAAGGCCCACTCGCTACGGTAGGCCTCAGCGACCGCGGCCTCGACATCGACGGGACGAGAAACGCTATTCAGCCGACATCTCTGATCGGACGAACTTCCACACCGCCGAAGTGCGCCGGAATTTGGCTCGCGATGGCGATTGCCGCGTCGAGGTCGCCCGCTTCGATGACGTAGTAGCCACCCAACGCCTCTTTGGTCTCCGCGAACGCTCCATCGGTGACCACGAGTTTTCCCGAGGCGTCGCGCCGTAGCGACGTGGCACTGGTCGTCGGGTGAAGTGCGTTCCCGCCACGAAGTGCGGCACCGTTACGCTCGCCGAACTCTTGATGCTCTTTCATCATCTTTCCAGCGGTTTCACCGTCGGCCTTCTCCCAAGCGGCTTCGCTTTCGTAAATTAGAACCAGATACTCTGACATTTTTCTGCTCCTCCACGAGGCCCGATTCTCGGACTTCACCGATACCGACGAACGGGGATTGGCGAAATCGACAGTAATCGGATTATTCGTCACCCACGGGACTCAACACGCGCAGTAGAAAAACGACCAAACCAGGCCGGGCAAAGGACAGTTCCTAGTTGATGCCGTCGAGGAGATCCAGCATGTCCTCAGCGTGTTCCTCTTCCACTGCGAGAATCTCCTCCAGCATCCTTCGCGTGGTCGGGTCACCGTCGCCCAGCCACGCGATGATTTCGGTGTAGGAAGCAATCGCCACCCGCTCGGCGACTAAGTCCTCTCGGATCATCGTTTCCAGCTCTTTGGACGAGTCGTACTCCGTGTGGCTGCGCCCGGTCAAGGTCTCGGGACTGAAGTCGGGCTCGCCCCCCAACTGGGTGATCCGCGTGGCGATCATATCGGCGTGTTCTTGCTCCTCACCGGCGTGCTCGAGAAACTCCGCGGCGGCGACCTGGGCGCTCAGACCCTGCGCGGTGTAGTAGTGACGCTTGTATCGCAGCACGCACACGAGTTCCGTTGCCAGTGACTGATTGAGAACGAAGATAACCCTCTTTAGGTCCGCTCCGTAGGCGTCGGTCACGGGACCTCTTTCCATATGCTCGCGAGCACGCTTGCGCAACGTCTCAACGTCAGTCAGGAATTCCTTCATCGCTCTTCCTCCTTGCGTCATCGAAGACTTCAATGTCCTCTAAATCCATCTTGAGCCAAGGGTAGCGGAAGCGTTCGCTCGGAGCGCCGAGAACTTTGTCAGTGCCTCGTCGGGTCTACTTGCCAGCGAATCGACCTTCGCGTTTCCACGAGGCGAGTTGCTTCTAGCGCACCGCGTCGGCGGTCGCAATTAACTGACGCGCCGCTCGCGCCTCATCAACGCGCGAGACCGGCGTACTTTGCGGCGCGCGATGGAGAGAATCGGGATCGTCCTTCGCGCGCTGCGCAATACGCTCTATGGCTTGGGCGAGTGACTCGAGTGTTTGGACGCTCTCGGTCTCGGTTGGTTCAAACATCAAAGCTTCGTCGACGATGAGTGGGAAGTAGACCGTTGGCGAGTGGAAGCCCTCTTCGAGAAGTGCTTTCGCGACGTCAAGAGCTCGCACGCCGTACTTGTTTTTCAGCGGTGTCGCGGTGAGGGTGCACTCGTGCATACACACCCGGTCGTACGCGGCGGGAAGGATCTCGCGTAGGCGATGGCGAAGCCAGTTCGCGTTCAAGACCGCGTGCTGGGCGACGCGAGTGAGCCCGTCACCACCGTGCACGTCGATGTACGCAAGCGCCCGCGCGAGTACGAGAGCGTTGCCGTGCCAGCCGTGCACGCGACCGATTGAGCGAGTCGGGGCAACCCAGTTGAAGAAACCGTCGCCGACGCGCGCCGCTCGAGGGCCGGGTAGAAAGTCCACAAGGCGCGCAGCCACCGCTACCGGGCCCGCGCCGGGTCCCCCACCGCCGTGAGGAGTCGCGAAGGTCTTGTGCAGGTTCATGTGCACGATGTCGAAGCCCATGTCGCCCGGACGGACGGCACCCAAGATGGCGTTCAAGTTGGCGCCGTCGTAGTAGAGAAGGCCACCGACGTCGTGCACAGCTCGCGCGATCTCGGTGATCTCTTCCTCGAAGAGTCCCACGGTGTTGGGATTGGTCAACATGATGCCCGCCACGTCGGGGCCAAGCGCCGCCTTCAGAGCGACGAGATCGACGAGTCCTCGCTCATTGGACGGAACCGTAGTGACCTCGTAGCCGCCCAGCGTCACGGACGCCGCATTCGTGCCGTGCGCCGAGTCAGGAATGAGGACGCGTCGACGAGTCTCGCCGTTGGCCTCGTGGTACGCACGCATGAGCAGTAGACCAGTGAGCTCGCCGGCCGCTCCCGCCGCCGGTTGCAGCGTCGCGGCGCTCATGCCGGTTATGGCACACAGTTTCTCTTCGAGTGTCACCAATATTTCGAGCCAACCTTGACTGAGCGACGCGGGCGCGCCGGGATGGACGGCGTTAAGCCCGGGATCGCTCGCGATGGCGTCGCAGAACTTCGGGTTGTACTTCATCGTGCACGAACCGAGCGGGTACATACCCAGGTCCACCGAAAACTGACGATGGGAAAGTCGCGTGAAGTGAGCCACGAGGTCTCTTTCGGAGACCTCCGCGACGGGAACGATCTCGGCGTTCAGGTGCGCCGCTGGCAGCAGTTCCTCGAGCGCCGCTGCGGGCACGCCCGTAGAGCGAAGTTGGTAGGCCGAGCGATTCGCGACGGACATCTCAAAGAGGGTGGGCTCGGCTTCGTGGCCCATGAGCGGCGCCGACGCGGCTCTTCCGCCGGGCAGGGGTGTCACGGTCATCGCGTCAGCGCCTCTCGGAGCACGTTGACGTAGTGATCGATCTCGTCTCTCGTGCGGCGTTCAGTCACGGTGACGAGCAGCACGTTCTCAATGTTGCCTTCGATGGAAGGATCGCCGCCATTGCTCAGCGCTCCCACGGACAGTCCCGCGAGTATGTTGCTCTCGGCCATGGCCGCGATGACTTGGTCGGCCGGCTTGGAAAGTCGGATCGCGAACTCTCGAAAGAAGGGTTGCGTCGAGAGCGCGTCGACGCCCTCGAGGCCGAGAAGTCCTTCGTAGAGGTAGTGCGCTCCTTGGGCGCAACGCGTCGCGACTTCACGCAGTCCGTACGTCCCGAGCCAGCCGAGTTGGATCGCCGCCGTGACCGCCATCAAGGTCTGGTTAGTGCAGACGTTCGACGTCGCCTTCTCTCGACGAATGTCCTGTTCTCTGGCGCGAAGTGTCGTGACAAAAGCTCGGCGATCACTCGAATCCACCGTTTCGCCAACGATTCGCCCGGGCAGACGACGCACCTGAGCCGCGGTGCACGCGAAGAGTCCGAGATAGGGCCCACCGAAGGAGAGCGGCGTACCAAAGGCCTGCCCCTCACCGACGAAGACGTCGGCACCCCACTGACCGGCCGTCTTTAGGACACCCGCCGCGACCGGGTCGGCGCCGACGACGAAGAGTGCTTCGTTGGCTTCGGCGAGCGCCTTCGCCTCGCTCAGGTCCTCGAGGACGCCGAGGTAGTTGGGATAGGCCGCCACGACGGCCGCCGCGTTGGTAGCGTCCACGCTCTTCCAGTCGGTGACGCCGTCACGAAGGGGTACTTCAACGATCTCGTGTCCGGTGCCTCTAGCGAACGTGCGCGCCACTTGGCGCCAGTGCGGATGAACGCCCGAGGAGATCACCATCTTCTGGCGCCCGGTAGCACCGTGCGCCATGTTGAGGGCTTCCACGAGAGCCGTCGCCGCGTCGTAGAGCGACGCGTTAGGAATGGCGAGGCCGCTCAGTCGTGAGACCAACGTCTGATACTCAAAGAGGGCCTGCAGCACACCCTGGGCGACTTCGGGTTGGTAGGGCGTGTAGGCGGTCACGAACTCCGAACGGTTCGACAGCATCTTGACGACGGCCGGCACTTCGTGGTCGTACGCGCCTCCGCCCGCGAAGCACGTCATCGACGTGGCGTTCGCCTTGTTGGCGCTGGTGTAACCAGAGAAGATCGCCGCCACGTCGGGTTCGCTCAGCCCTTCGGCGACGTCGAGACCATTGGCGAGACGAACGGCCTGAGGAATGTGGGCAAAGAGATCGTCGAGTGAGTCCATGCCGAGAAACGCCAACATCGAGTCAACGTCTTCTTTCGTGTGAGGTAGGTAGTCAGCCAACCGACGACTCCTTTCGAACGAAGGGAAGAGGGGTCACCGTTGCCGGAATCTCACGGCCGCGCAACACAACGGTGACCTCGGCGCCCGCCTCGAGTCCCGGCGTTAAGAGTCCCATCCCTATACCGTGTTCGAGCACGGGTGAGAAGTTACCCGACGTGAGGATTCCCACGTGCTTGCCGTTGACGACCACTTCGCCCCCGTCGCGCAGTGGTTGGCGACCCGACGCGGCGACGCCGGTCAACAACCGGGCCACCCCACGCGCGCGTTCGCGCTCGACGGCGGCGCGTCCTTTGAAGGTCTCTTTCTGCCAACCCAACACCCACCCGAGTCCGGCCTCGAGCGTCGTCGACGAAAGCGTGAGTTCATGGCCGTAGAGCGGCAACGCCGCCTCCAGACGCAAGGTGTCACGCGCGCCGAGTCCCGCGGGCGTGACGTCCGCCGCGACGAGACCGCGAAAGATCTGCTCCGCCACCTCATTGGGCGCGGCGATCTCTAATCCTTGCTCGCCGGTGTAGCCCGTGCCCGCGACGCGAACTTCCACGCCATGAAAGTCAAAACGATCGACACGAAAACGTCCGACCTCGCCAAAGCGCGGATCCACGGCGGCGATCTTCGCTCGGGCGTTCGGTCCCTGGACGGCCAGCACGCAGCGCTCGGCCGTGACGTCACGGCCCGGCAGCGCCGAAGTGACGCCCGAGGTGTTGGAGGCGTTGGGCATGACGTCGAACTCGTTCTCGCTCACCCACCACACAATGATGTCGTCGACCACGAAGCCGCCGTCGGTCAGGAGGTGCGTGTACTGAGCTCGACCCGGCGCGATCTTCTTTAGATCGTTCGTCAACGTGTTCTGCAGCGCGTCGAACATCCCGGTTCCGTCACATCGCACGGTGCCGAGGTGGCTGACGTCAAAGACCACGGCGTCGCGACGACAGGCGAGATGCTCGACGACGGTACCCCTCTGGTACTGCAGGGGCATCTCCCAACCACCAAAGGGGACGATCTTCGCGCCGAGTTCGACGTGTAGGTCGTAGAGAAACGGTCGACGGTCGCTCACGGTGCTCAGGCGGCTCGCCCGTCAGCGATACGCAGATCGTGATGGCGCAAGAGATCGTGATAGTCACGCTGGTAGACAACGAGCAGAGGGATCTCCGGATAGAGATGACGGAAGCGGCGGACCTTTTGGTTCTTCTTCGTCACGAGTCGTTGCTCGAGGACGGTCAGTTCTATGAAGAGTCGCTGCGCGGGCAGGAAAAAATCGGGACGAAAGCCGCGCGTGGGTACACCTTTGTCGCTCCACGCGAGCGGAAACTCCATCGGCTCGTAGATCCACTCGTGGCCGTAGAGCGTGAGTAACTGCGAAAAGAGCTTCTCACTGGGATGAGCAAACAGTTGAACGGATGTAGGTACCACGCTCGGATGGCGACGACGGGAATCGTCGCTCAGCGTCGAAGAGGTCACGCCGTGGCGGCCCCCTTCTCCGACTTAGCGAATTCTGGTTGGCGAAGGGTGGCCGAGAGTTCGGCGACCACCTTCGCGAGAGGAACGATGTTAAAGACCCCTTGACCCCCACGCAGAAGGTCAACGAGTTCTCCGTCGTCGTGCGCGAGGACGGACCCCGCGTCCGAAAGAACGAGACTGCTCGACGCGAGATCGGCGCCGAGTGAGCGTCGTAGACACTCAACTGCTTGGCGTGCGCGGGCCAAGGACACGCCCGAACTCAGGAGCGACTTAATCACCTTGACCTCCAGGACGTCGCCGTAGGAGTAGGCGCGCTTGGAGCCGCTGCCCGTCGCGGGCCTGATCGAAGGCGTCACCAGTCCGGTGCGCGCCCAGTAGTCCAACTGGCGGTACGTCACGCTCGTGAGGCGACACACCGTCGGTCCGCTAAATCCAAAAGTTGCAGAATCAGTCACTCGTTGTCCTCCCCGACCGAGGTTTGACCAGACTAGCCCGATGCACTACACCCGTGTAGTTAGTCCCGTATTTACCCGGCAAAAAGGTCGGGGCGACCGAGGGAGGGCGACGACGCTTCCGCGTGGAGGCGGGTGGGAATCCGCCCCGCCCGCCGGGCCAGGTACCCAGCGCGCACGGCCTCTCGAAGCGCTTCAGCCATCAGTACGGGCTCGAGGGCCCGGTTCATCGCCGAGGCCACGAGCACGCCGTCACAGCCCAGTTCCATGGCGAGAGCGGCGTCCGAGGCCGTGCCCACGCCGGCGTCGAGCAGCACCGGGACGTCGACTCGATCGGTAATGAGGGAGATGGCGTGGGGGTTGCGAATGCCGAGTCCTGATCCGATCGGTGAGCCGAGCGGCATCACCGCGACGCAGCCAAGCTGTGCGAGACGTTGCGCGACGATGAGATCGTCCGAGGTGTACGCCCAGACTTCGAAGCCGCGACGTACGAGTTCTTCCGCGGCACTGAGCGTTTCGGTGGTGTCGGGCAACAGCGTGAGATCGTCACCGATCACTTCGAGTTTGATGAGCGGCGTCGAAAAAGCCTCGCGGGCCAGCTCGGCGACTTTGACCGCCTCCTCGGCGCTGTAACACCCCGCGGTGTTCGGCAGCAGCGTGACGTTCAATCGTTTCAAGAGATCGTAAATCGAACCTTCGACGTTCGGGTCGACACGGCGCAGGGCAACGGTAGCGATCGAAGAACCCGACGCCAGGATCGACGCTTCGAGGACGTCCATGGATCGAAAGCCACCGGTGCCAACGACCAGTCGCGACGACGATCGAAACGATCCGACTTGAAAGAGCTCTTCCACGGCCCCAGCGTACTAACGAACATCCCTAACTAGGGCACTGATATACGTCATACACCCGGAAACGGGGGCGTGAGATGAGCGACCTTTATGAAGACGATGAGTCCCTAGACGAATGGTTCCAATTGGGGGAAGACGACCCCCCGAAGGTGGGCTATGAGGGGCTGAACCGTAGAGACGACGGGAGCGCCCGCACCTGGCCCTTTTGGATCGAACGCTACCTGGTAGGTGAACTTTGCATCCATCTCCACTACGAAGTTGTCGGGCTGCGTGACGGTGAACTCGATACGGCCCGCCTGTGTGCCCTTGTGAAAGGGGCCAGCGAATCCCCAATGCTCCAGGAAGAGATCGACGCCCCACATGTTTTTGATGCCTATAGAACCGCCCTCCATGACCGCACCTGTGAGGTGCGGTTTTTTGTGCTTGTCAATGACGGCGAATCGGTGGAGAACCCAGAGTGGATCTGACGCGGCAGCTGCTCCTCGGTGGTACGGCTGCATCCCTTCAATCAGTGTTTGTACGGCGGGAGCACCTCCGCGCATCTGGTAAAGGCCGCTCCCCTTTTTCGGGTTTCCTTTGCTGTCCAGTCCGTGAAATATCGGGGGGTCCAAGAAGATAGGGAACTGAGTTCCGGCAGGACTGTCGCCGGTCGCGGGATCACTTGCGAGGGCGTCCATGAGGTGATCGAGACTTGACCGAAGGTGTCCGAATATTTCTGCGAGGAGGATCGAAACCTGCCTGGGGACCTGCTTGTGCTCCGTCATCCTTGCAATGAGGACGAACCTGTTGCCGCCCTGAGGCTTTGTCTCGCGGACAATGCCGTACGGGTCGTCTGCGAGAAACGTTTCCATGAGGGTCTCCACCTCACCGAGACGCTTCTCTGCCTGGTCAATCCGATCCTGCCAGTCATGAGCGGGGTCAACCGTCATGCCACACCGTAACCCCCGAGACCTAGGATGTGCGTATGGCGACACATCACGAGAAAATGACTCGAAAGCCCAAGAAAACAAAGGCGAAATCCGAGGCGCAGCACTTCGAGGATGTAGCCCGAAAACTCTTCAAGGTGCCAAAAACCGAAATAGACCCAACGGCCAAAAAGGACTAGTTACCGGTCTTCAATTCGTCGTAGGTCAGTCGCTTTCCAGGCGCCGCAGAAGTTACCGCGACCATGCGCCCAAGGTCATTCATATCGCGGTTGTTGAACGAGAACGTCCGCTCATCCACGTAGCGAACTGTGTGCTTGGGCGCGTTGTGGGTGTAAGTGCCCCTCCAAGCGCGCTTGTAGAGGTTCCAGAAGTTCTCTATTCCGTTCGTGTGAACATCGCCGCTCACGTACTCGCCAATGCCGTGGTTGACGGACTCGTGCGTGCAGGCGCCCTTGAGACCGAGGTACATACGAGCCTGGTCGGTGTAAATCGTCGCTCCCGACTCAACCCATGCACGAATGCTGGTCTGGATGGTCTTGGCCGATACCGTCTCCATGACGGTTGCCACAAGCGGACCACCGCGCTCCAAGGCACCGTGGATGGCAACCTTGTCGGTGTAACCCGTTCCATTAATCTTGCGCTTTCGATCTACAGCGTGCATGTTCTTCGCGAGCCCGCCGATGTAGGTCTCGTCCGTTTGCACTGTTCCCGACAACTTGCGAAAGGTTCCGCTTGCCATAGCCACGCGAATGCGGTGATTCATGAACCACGCGGTCTTTTGGGTCACACCCAAAGCGCGACCAAGTTCGTGAGACGAGATGCCGTTCTTGGAGTTGGCAATAAGCCAGATCGCGGGGAGCCACTTGTCGAAACCAAGAGACGAGCCCTCAAAGATGGTGCCGACCTTCAAGGAGAACTGGCGCTTACAGCCCTTGCACTTCCAAATCTTGCGCGTGGTCAAGAACGAAGTCTCGCCGTGACCGCAATGAGGGCAGATGACGCCTCCATCCGACCAGCGCAGACCCTTGACAAAGTCAAAGCAACGGTCAGCAGAGGCGAAATGACGAATCGCTTCGACGAGAGAATTGCGAAGGTTTGGAGTCGCGTTCTTCATGACTTCATCTTCCCAAACGGGCATCATGTATATCAGTGCCCTAACTAGGGTTAGAGGGTGCAACCCGTCACGGCCCTGTCAATAGCCGGATCAGACTCGGGTGGCGGCGCCGGAATACAAGCCGATATTCGAACCTTCAACGCCTTTGGCGTGCACGCGACCACGGCGTTGACGGCCGTCACGGCACAGAACACGCTCGGCGTGAGCGAAGTTCTGACCATCGATCCCGACACGGTCGAGGCCCAAGTGCGTTCGGTCACGACCGACTTTGACGTAAGGGCCACCAAGACCGGCATGCTCGCGCAAGGAGTCACGGTCGAACGAGTGAGTGCGCTCGCGAGGGAAGGGCTCCTGCCCCACCTGGTCGTTGACCCCGTCTTGGTCTCGACGAGCGGGCACGTGCTGATGGGCGACGACGGCGTCGAGGCGTACCGGCGCGCGCTCTTTCCGCTCGCGGAGATCGTCACGCCCAACCTTCGCGAAGCCGCTGTGCTCTGCGATGTCGACGTGCGCGACGTGAAGGACCTCGACGACGTCGCGTCGCTCGCGCGCACCATTCTTGCTATGGGGCCGAGCTACGTCCTCGTCAAGGGCGGACACCTCGCCCACGTCGCGGATGATCGTTCGCCCGACCTGCTGGTGAGCTCCGACGGTCTCACGATCTTCGACGGACCGCGCGTTGAAACGAACAACGATCACGGTACGGGGTGCTCTCTCTCGTCAGCCATCGCGGCGGGACTCGGTCTTGGGCGCAACGTGCCCGACGCGACGCGTGACGCCAAGTCGTTCGTGCTCGCCGCGCTCACGGGCGCGACGACCTGGCGCCTCGGGAGGGGGCGCGGTCCTATCGACCATTTAGGATGGAGCGAGTGAGCAATGAGCCCAAGCCTCCGTTAACGACCACAACCAGTCTTTGGCCAGCGGGAGCAGTATTAGTCCTCGCGGTCCTCATGTTGGTGGTCTTTTTAGTCATCAACCTCGTGGCCGACCAGGGCGTCACCAAGGAGACCGCGACGACCCTGCCGGTCGTGGTCGGTGGTTTACAACGCGACGCCTCTCCGGGACCGGCTCTTCAGTACTGTCTCCAGAGCGAAGAGGTTCCTTCGAACATCGATGACGCCTTCGTCGTACCCGTGGGCACCGTTCCTCTCCGTGGCGCCAACACGCCGAACCTGGGGGCCGGCGACTTTGACTGTTCTCAGCCCATGGCCACCGCCAAGGCCAGCGCCGCGTCGCTCATTAAGTTCTTCAACGCGCAACTCGAGGCCCGCGGCTGGAGTCTCTTCTCCAGCGGGGCGAGTAACGGCGATCCCCAATCACTCTTTCAAAAGGCTGGCAACGACGGTTTCTACTGGGAGGTCGGCGTCACCGTCACCAAGTCCAGCGCGACGAGCGTCAACTGGACGTTCAAGATCTACCAAAACTCCGAGACCGTCTAACGTCACTGACTCACGAGTACCGGCGCGGGCACCCTTGTGGTCCTGCGTGACGGCAGCCCACAGCGCGAAATTGAGCGGATAGATCACGTAGCCCACGCGCGTCGCGGTGGCGACGCATATCATGACGGTAAAGACCACGCTCAGAATCGCCAACAGTTGCGAGAGGGTCAGTGGCCAGTGACGGTGAACGTACTTCGTCGCGAAGTACCCGCCGATCAAGAACGCCAACGGCGCGAGCACGTGGCCGAGGGCCGGGAACCACGTCGTGAGCACGTGGCCCGGTAGCGCGCTCGCGGCTGGCGACGCGACGCCAGCGAACCCGAGCGGGAACGCGAAGACGTTTGACATAAAGGCCGCGGGCGCCTTGTAGACGAAGGGCACGGTCGTGACGACGACGATGGCGCCCACCCACAGAAGGAGCCGTCGCCAAGTGGATCGTCCCTCAGGATTTCGCACCACCAACAGCGCGCCGGCGGCCATGGGCCACGCCGTCAACTTCATCGCCGCGGCGAGTCCGAAGCTGATGCCCGCCAGGTTGGTCTGTCTTCGCTGCAGCGCCGCGACGCCCAGTAAGAGCAGCGCCAAGATGGGCATATCGTCACCACCCGTCGAGAGAAAGAGCGCCCCCGTCGGTAGCGCCAGCAGGACTTGGGCGACGCGGAGTTTCTGCTGTTTGGAGAGGCGAAGGAGCGCGAGCGCCCAGCCGCTGGCGAAGAGAGTCATCAGGGTCATGATGATGCGCGCGTCGGTGAGTCCCTTACTTTGGTGGGTGTCAGCTGCCGGCAGACCAAAGACGCCCATCAGCGGAAAGTACGGGAAGAACGACTCGAACGCCGGAAGTCCCGGAATCTCGTTGACGAGGTGCCCGTGCTTCACGTACACGCGATAGGGATCTTGGCCCTTGCTGAGAAGTTTGCCCGAGCGCTCGATAACGCCCACCTCGGGCTGGGCGTCACCGTGGCCGCCGTGTAACTGGCGCCAGTGCGTCTCGAGTCCGAGCGGCACGAAGACCGCCCCGATGAGTACGGCACCCAGAAGAATTACGCGAACGAGGTGCTCACGTCGTAGGACTCGTCGTCCAACGATGAACGCGACGGCGCCAATCAACAGGTAGGGCCCGACGGTCAAGTAACCCCACTGCCACTGCGCTGGTTGTAACGACGTCCATCCAAGCCCGAGGGAAAAACCCGCGGCCGAGAAGTAGAGAAGACCGTCACCGGTGAGTTTGCCGAGCGCCGTCCACCACGTGATGAAACGATCGCGCACGTTCCAGAGCCGCGCCCACATGACGTTGAGTGTAGTAAACGGGCCGCGCCGCGCCGTGATGGAGCTAGTGCGTAACGTCATGATCTCCGCGTCGTAACGGGTACTCGGTTACGGGTGGCACCGGATCCAAGAAGAAGCGCCGAATGGTGCGAACGCTCTCCTTCGTGCGCTCTTTCATCACCGCGTGCGACGTCCCGGGTAGCACGGCGAGTTGCGACTCCGGGATCGACTCGTACAGTGACACCGTGTGTTCGAGTCGGGCCACGTCGTCGTCGCCCGACATCACCAGTACCGGCACTGAGATTGTTCTCAGTTTCGTCACCGTCAACGTTGGTTCAGTCTTCACGAGGTGCGCGGATTTACCCACGACCACGGCGGCGTGCTCGATGCCGTCGGGCGACTGCTTCGCGTACTCGCGAGCAAAATCGCCGAACCCGTCACTTTCGGGCGTGAACTCCTTCATGGGCATGAGGCCCTTGTAGTGGTAGTTGGCGCCCACCAGGACTACTCGCTTCAACAGCTCCGGTCGACGCAGCGCGACCAAGAGCGCCACGTTGGCGCCGTCACTGTGTCCCAAAAGGAAGACGCGCCGCTGCAGCAACTCTAGAAAGGCGATGGTCTCATCCGCCATTGCGTCGAAGGTGAAGGGCTGGTCCGTATCGGCGGTGCGTCCGTGACCGCGCCGATCGAACGCCGCGAGCGCGAACTGCTTCGAAAGTGAGGGACCCAACACTCGAAGCAGCGAGGCGCTGCTGCTCAGTCCGCCGTGCAAGAGAACGACGGTTTTGCCCTTTCGCTTGGGCAACAGCGCCCACGTGGGATGGTCGTTCAAGATGATTCGGGTCACCTTGGGAATGGTATGGCCTCAAGCGTGCGTTGCGCGGTGTTGCGTAACCTGGATTAATGAAAGCGTTCGTGGTCAGTGAAATCGACGGCCAACTCTGGTGTGAAGTCGGTGAAACCACGGCCGCCGCTCGTGACGAGAGCGACGTCCTCGTCAAGGTCAACTTCTCCGGAGTGAACTACAAAGACGCGATGGTCGCTCGTGCACCGAGTCAAGTTCGTCGAGTCAGCTCGCTCGTGGGTGGTGTCGACGCGGCGGGAATCGTTGAGAGATCCCGCAACCCGGAACTGGCTCGAGGTGATCGCGTCGCCGTACACGGTGGATCGCTCGGCGTTGGTCGTGACGGCGGTTTTGCGTCGCACGTCTACGCGCCGGCGCGCTACATCTCGCCCTTACCGTCGTCCCTTTCGACCTACGACGCGATGGTCATTGGCACCGCCGGTTTCGCGGCCATGGCGAGCGTCTTAGCCCTCGAGGATCGAGGACTCGAACGAGGAGCGCAGGTTCTCGTCACGGGCGCTACGGGTGGCGTCGGATCGCAGGCCGTGACGTATCTCGCGCTCAAGGGATACCAGCCGATCGCATCGACCGGATCGCCCGACGAGTCGCGCTGGCTCTTTGAGCGAGGGGCGTCACGCGTCATCTCTCGTCAAGAGGTGACTGACCGACCCGAACGCGTTCTCGGCAGCGAACTCTGGGACGGCGCCATCGACTGCGTTGGTGGCGAGACGCTCAAGGAGATACTGCGATCGCTTCGCTACGGCGCGGCCGTCGCGGCCAGTGGACTCGTGGCGAGCGCCGATCTTTCGACGACGCTCTACCCCTTCATTACCCGCGGCGTAGCGCTCTTGGGCGTCGACACGGTCGAGGCGACACCGTTAACACGCCAGCGTGTCTGGCGGGCCCTCGGCGAGATCGCGCCACTCGTGGACTTTGACGTGCTGGTGGATCGCGTGATTGGACTTGACGAACTGCCCGAGGCGCTCGACGACGTGCGAGCGGGCGCCACGCGGGGCCGGATCGTCGTGAAACTCGACGACGAGTAGCCGAAGCGATTTAGTAGAAGGGACTCACCAAGAGCTGGCCGCCGTTACAGGGCTGGACCGCGTACTGCGGGGTTACGGCAATCGCGGCGCCGTTGGCGACGAACTGGACGCTCAGCGTGACGGCGCTCTCACAGGCCGTCGCCCCCGTTTGGACGTCGGAGTACGCCAGTGAGAACGTGGTGGTTCCATTTTGGTGAAGCGTAAGCGTCGTGGGCGCGGCGTTCGCCTGCGTGGCCAGGAACTGGAATTGGTTGCTAGCCGACGGCACGTCGATGACCTTCGAGGTCAACACGGCGCCGAGCCGATCTTGCAGGGTGATGCGCGGCCAGCCCCTGAGGGTGCACGAACCCGCCGTCGATTTCGTCAGGGTCACGCTCGCGTAGATCGTACCGGCCGCGCCTTCACCCTGGTTGTAGGCGCCGGCAAAATCGCCCGCTTGGCACGCCGTGCTGGCGAGCGTGGTGCTCGTCGTCGAGGTCGAGGTCGTTGACGTACTCGTCGTCGTCGTGCTGGTGCCCGCGACGTGACGGCTCAGCGCGTAAATGGCGACGAAAGCGACGAAGATGGCCACCGAAATGAGCCCTCGCCTCACGTGCCAAAGTCCTCGGGACGCACTTGGTCGAGAAACGCGCGCAGCTGCGCCACCAGGTCGGCCTCGTCCGGGGTGTCGAGTTCGACGTACTCTTCGTCGTCCTCGTCGTAGGCCAACTGCATCACTTTGCCCTCCGCGGCCATGAGATCGTCGCTGACGAGGATGGGCGCGCCCATGCGAAGTGCGAGCGCCACCGCGTCACTCGGTCGAGCACTGACGTTGATCTCCTCGCCACTGCGAACGAGTCGAAGACTCGCGAAAAACGTGTTGTCGGCGAGTTCAGTGATCTCGACGGCGAAGAGCTTCGCGCCAAGTGCGCTCACGACGTGACCGAGCAGGTCGTGCGACATCGGGCGGGGTGACTCGACTCCCTGCAGCGCGTACGCGATGGCCGCGGCCTCGGGCGCGCCGATGAAGATTGGCAACACTCGTTCGCCACCGACCTCTTCGAGGAGCAGCAGCGGCGTCGACGTGCCCACGTCAACTCGAACGGCGCGGAGAACCACCTCAATCATGCCTCCAGCCTAGACCCGACGACCCCACGCGTAGTCGTCTAGTCGCGCAAGTACTCCAACAACTCGCGCTCAACGAGAACGTTGCGAAGTGCCGCGACTTCTCGTGCGACGTCGGCGGTGATGGCCAGGACTTGTTCTCGAGAAATCTCACTGCCACCTCGTCGTAACGGAAACGTCAAATCGTCGACGACGCCCATTTCGCGTTCCGCGACGCGGCGTAACGACCCAAGGAGGCGCGCGTCCACGCCACGAGTAAGGAGAGCGCGTGCGTGCGCCGCCACGCGCACGTCGAGTGCGCAGTACATCGTCTCGCCTTCGAAGACGACGGGCCTCACGAGACCCATTGCTTGAAGCTGATTGAACTCTTCGGGTTGAAGACCGGTGGTGGCGAGAAGCTCATTCGTCGTGAAGTACTCCTTCACGGGAGCGGCGATCTCCCCGTCGGGATCGGCGACCACGCCGAGCGTTGGCCGCGAAGGCGCCGGTGGTGCCGGAACCGACACGACGCTTGAAGCCGTCTCACGAGCGATCTGACGAGTACTCGGCGTCACGTTTGGTGGGGAGAGCAAACCTTGTTCAATCAGTCGGAGCCGTACCACGCGCAGTGGCACAAACTCTTCTTGGGCCAGGCGAATCGCTTCGCGTAAACACTCAACGTCGCGTTCGGAGTAGAGGCGATAACCCTTGCGGCTCCGACCCGGTTGCACCAGGCCCTTATCTTCGTAGTAACGGATCTTCGAAAGCTCCACCTCGGGAAAGAATTTTCGAAGCTGCGCGTGTACTTCGCCGATGCGCATGAAGCCCTGATTGACGTTCATCGTGTCGCCTCCCAAAACACCAGTTTGAATTTGCCGATTTGGACCTCGTCGGCGGAGTGCAGGGTCGTTTCTTCGACCCGTTTTCCGTTGACGTAGGTGCCATTCAGTGAGTTCAGATCGCGCAGCGTCACCCGACCGCTCGAGGTGCGCGTAAACACGGCGTGGTGACGTGAAACCGAGACGTCGTCCAGCAAGAGATCGCTCGTCTCGTGTCGTCCGGTCGTCGTGACGTCGTTCGTCAGTTCAATTCTCATGCCCGCTTGCGGTCCGGCGGCGATCACTAACTCATCACGGTGTTCACCGAGTGGTCCCCGATTCGCGTCGGGGTGCATCGCGTCGGGGGTGCTGACGACCGGTACGGCAATCGTCTCGGGAGAAGTGGCCTCATGTTGTGGTGCACCACACGACCAGCAAAAGTTCGCGTTGGCGTTGAGTATCTCTCCACAGCGACGGCAGTTCACCAGACTCACACTAGTGAACTTTCGAAATCGCCGTCAGGGCTAACTTATGGTCAATGCTTCGTATCCGGACGCGTCCAGAAGCGCCTCAAAGTCACCGCTCGAAGTCGTCGTAATCTCACAGATCCAGCCGGTACCGTAGGGATCACTGTTGACGAACTCCGGTGAAGTGCTCAGCGCCTCGTTCACCGCCGACACGGTCCCGCCGACCGGCGCGTAAATCTCCGAGACCGACTTCGTAGACTCCACTTCGCCAAGCACGCCACCCTTACTCACGGCGGCGCCAACTTTGGGCGGGTCCACGAACACCACGTCACCGAGCGCGTCTTGGGCGTAATCCGTGATGCCGACGCGCACGACGTCGCCGTCACTCTTAGCCCATTCGTGGTCACTGGAGTAACGAAGTTCACTCGGTATCTGCATGTGAGCCAACTTACAAGATTCGCCGGCCCTGGCGCCCGGCGCGAAGCGCGCTCAGAGCGGGTCGCACGTAGCCAAAGAGAACGAGCCACGAGAGGCTAAGGCCCATGACGCCGATGATCCAGCACGCGATCCGAGCGTCGTGCTGCCATGGGTGAAGCGTCGCGTGGTGGGGATTCGTCGTCAACAAAAAGAGGGGAAAGGTCGTCATCAGGGCGAACGTCGATACCTTCCCCCACCAAAGGACGCTGATCCGCGCGGCCCCGAGCGCCGCGAGCACCAGCGTCAGAGTCGAAACGATCAGTTCGCGCGTCAGAGTGGCGAGGGCGAACCACCACGGCACGCCACCCGCCGCGGCGACCGCGAGGAGTCCCCCAATCATGAGAAGACGATCCGCCGTCGGGTCGAGAATCTTGCCGACGTTCGAAACCTGATGAAGCTCTCGAGCAACGAAGCCGTCGATCCAGTCTGTCGCGCCGAGCGCGCCGAGGAGCCACGCCGCGATGGCTCGATGATCGGTGCTAAAGAGCAGCCAGAAAAAGACCGGTAAGAGCGCGAGACGAACCAACGTAATGGCGTTGGGCCACGTCAACCACCCTGCGTCAGCGTCGGCGCTCTCATTCACGAATGAAGCGTATTACTACGCGACGGTGATGGACTGATCCAAATAGACATCTTGGACCGCGTGCACGAGTGCGGCGCCGTCGTCGATCGGACGCTGAAAGGCCTTGCGACCAACGATCAGTCCGTGACCCCCGGCTCGCTTATTGATGACCGCCGTACGCACGGCGGTCGCCAGATCGTCGGCGCCCTTCGCCTCACCGCCGGAGTTGATCAGACCAATTCGTCCGGCGTAACAGTTCACGACCTGCCAGCGAGTGAGATCGATGGGATTGTCGGTCGTAAGTTCAGAGTAGACCCGCGGATCGGTTTTTCCGAATTTGATGGCGTTGTAGCCGCCGTTGTTGATGGGTTGCTTTTGCTTGATGATGTCGGCTTCGAAGGTGACGCCGAGGTGGTTGGCCTGACCCGTGAGATCGGCGCTTAGGTGATAGTCAACGCCGCCAGTGACAAAGGCGTCGTTGCGTAGGTAGCACCACAGCACCGTGAAGAGCCCCAGACGATGCGCCTCGGCGAAGGCGGCTCGCACTTCTTCAATCTGGTGGATCGATCCCTCCGAGCCAAAGTAGACCGTCGCCCCCACGCCGACGGCACCAAGATCAGCGGCCTGCCGTACCGAAGCGAACAGTTGTTGGTCGAATGAATTGGGGTACCGCAATAGATCGTTGTGGTTGATCTTGACGATGAAGGGGATGCGGTGAATATAACGGCGCGACACGATACCGAGCGTGCCGAGCGTCGTGGCGATGGCGTTACAGTCGCCAGCGATGGCCAGGTCGCAGAGTCGTGCGGGGTCGAAGTACTCGGGATTGGGCGCAAAACTGGCCGCAGCGGAGTGCTCGATGCCCTGATCCACGGGGAGGATGGAGACGTATCCGGTGCCGCCGAGACGGCCGTGGTTGTAGAGCGTGCCGAGGTTACGCAGCACCGTCGGAGTGCGGTCACTCCACGTGAACACGTCGTCAAGAAAGTGCGGTCCCGGCACGTGCAGCAGTTCCTTGGGAAACGCGGTGGCGTGGTGGTCAAGCAGTGACGACGCTTCGTCGCCTAACAGTGCGGCAATGTCCATCGCCAAATCTTACAAGGTGACACCGCACGCTCTCTACGCACGCTCTCTACGCGCGTTCGCGCCCGTTCGGGGACACAGTGCTCTACTCATCGGTAGATAAAGTGACGAGATGGGCGCCGCCTACCGCTCCTCATTCGCTCGTCGTCTCGCGGCCGCGCGCTGGTCGGCCTTCCGGGAATGACGTCGTCAACACCAGACGTTCTAGAGTCTTCTAACGGCTACCGGTTGGGGTGAGATGGCGCTCGTTCAAGGAACAACGACAGAGAAGTTCAACGTCCTGAATGAAAACCTCGAAACCAGTCTCGCTAACGGCGACGACATCGGCGCGTCCGTCGCGGTCTATCACCACGGTGAGTTGGTCTGCGATCTTTGGGGCGGCCACCGCGACGCCGCCAAGACCATCGCGTGGGACCGCGACACGCTGGTGAACGTATGGTCCACCACCAAAACCATGACCTTTCTCGTCGCGTTGATGCTCTTCGATCGGGGTGAACTGGACTTCAACGTCCCCGTCACGACCTACTGGCCCGAGTTTGGCGCTCACGGCAAGAGCGCCGTCGAAGTCCGCCACCTTATGAACCACGCGGCCGGCCTCTCAGGATTCAGCCGAAATATTGGTGCGGAGGATCTCGCGAACTGGGATCTCTGCGTGCAGGACCTGGCCGATCAGACGCCGTGGTGGGACGATCGGTCGCTTTCGGGCTACCACGCCCTCACGCAGGGATACCTCATTGGAGAGGTGGTGCGTCGAATAACGGGTACGACGATTGGCCAGTTCTTCAAAACCGAGGTCGCCGACGTACTCGATGCGGACTTCTTCATCGGACTTCCCGAGTCCGAAGAGGGTCGCGTGAGTGTGGTGATCCCGCCTTTGGAAGTGGAACACTGGCCCGCCGAACCCGATTCGATTCGCTATCGCACGCTCACCGCGCCAGCCCTCGAGGCGAGTGTTCCGCGTCATCGATGGTGGCGAGCGGCGGAGATACCGGCCGCGAACGGTCACGGCAACGCCCGCTCGGTCGCGCTCGTCCAACAGATCATCGCGAACAACGGACACGCCGAGGGGCATCGCTTCTTCAAAGAGAGCACCGGTGATCGCGTTTTTCAAGTCCAAACCAGTGGCGTCGATCAAGTTCTGGCCTTCAACGTCAGTTTTGGACTGGGCTACGGACTGGCGAGTAGTGACGTTCCCGTGGGCCCCCGCGCGTGCTACTGGGGTGGTTTTGGCGGTTCGTTCGTCATCATGGATCAGGACCTCGGCCTCACTGTCGCGTACATGATGAACAAGATGCAGATCGGCCTCGTGGGCGACACCCGGGGCCCGGCCATCGCCTTCGCCGCGGCGATGGCGGCGATGCGTTAGTCGACTTTTTTCTTCGACGTTGGCGTCACGCGGCGCTTTCGGTTCTTTCGCGGCAAGGTCGCGCCCAACTCAACCAGGCGATCCGCGGCGTCGTAGGCCTCGGGCTCGGCGATCACCACGCGCGAAAAGAGTTCGCGCGCTGACGTGGTGTCACCGGCGCGGTCGTAGACGTCCCCGAGCGTGTACCACAGGCGCACGTGGCGATACGAAGGGTTGCGCAGATTCTTCGCCGCGCCCGCGCGCGTTAAGAGTTCAATCGCCTCGTCGTAACGGCGCTGGTCGGCCCAGGTGGCGGCCATGACGATACGACCCTCGGCCAGGACCTCGGCCGTTGGTTCACTCTCTTGGAGCTCGTCGAACGCCTTTTCCACCGCCCGATAGCGGTGATTGGCCCGATCGGCGTCCATCACGAGGGGTAGATGTTCCGGGTCGCCCGTGATGGTGAAGTACGCACGCAGGTGAATCTTGGCCATGGCCCACCGTTCGGCTCGGTAGGCGCCAAGACCGGTGAGTTCGCGGACCGCGGCGACGCCCGGGGTCGCGTCGGCGACCACACGACCGAGTCGCAACGCCTCTTCGTAGCGCTTACGGTCGTACGCTTCGGCGGCGCGCGTCAGCGTGTTGACCATCTTCTCGCGCATGTAGGCCGTGCCAATGAAGGCCTTGCGAACGTCCGCGGCGACGTCGCCAGGCAGGGCGTACTTGGCGCGGGTCTTGGCCTTGCTGGGCGCCGGGCGCGACACGGGGCGCTCCAGTGACTCCCACGTCGCCAAGGGTTCCGGTGTTCGACTGCGACTCTTGGGATCGCCGAGTTCTTTACCGGTGCTGTTGATGTTCACCGCACCCTTACGAGCCACGCTCCCCCAACCTTTTTGACGCGCCCTCTCGCCGGCCTCTTGGCGTTTTCGCTGTTCGGGCGTAGGGGGCGTCGGCGTGCGCGCGGGTCCGTACCGCGCTGCTCCGCCCGGTCTCGGCGAGGGTCCGCGAGAAGATGGACGCCGTGGTGCGGCCTCCTCACTCGACTTTCGATAACTGCGGGGTTCTTTCGAAGGTCGAGCGGCAGCGTCGCGAGGGCTGCGCGGCGACGACGAGCGCCGTGGTGCGGCCTCCTCACTCGACTTTCGATAACTGCGGGGTTCTTTCGAAGGACGAGCGGCCGCGTCGCGAGGGCCTCGTGACGGCTCCTCCGCCCGGGGTGCGCGCTTCATTCTCGAGGCGCCCCTTGACGCCGGGCGCGCTTCGGCGCCTTTCGCGCTTCGCTCGTGGGGCGATCGAGACTGACCCGCGCGAGGATCGCCGCGACGCGAACTTTCGCCGTACGGCGCCTTAGCGCCGCGTTCGCCGCGAGGCGAGGAGGATTTAGCCTGACCGAAAGTATTTTTCGATCCGCGCGTCGGCGTTCTCGAGCTCGATGACGCGCGCGAGGCACCGGGCGATTTGCGCTCTCCGGGCGCTCGACGAGACGGAGGATTCGATGCGGCCACGTGCCAGTCTACCTTTTAGGTCCATATTGAACTCCGAGCAACGAGCGACTGGGCCGTGACTATTCGCTCGTTGTCACGACACTCGGCGGCGGCGTTTCGGCCCTCTTTTGCCTCTTTACCTTTTTGACCCTCACCTTGTCACGCACGCGGTAGCCCACCGGCAAGAGTTCGAAGTGAAATCGGTCGCGAATCGCGCCCCAGAGGCCCCTCGGCTGCCAGATCGCGATGATCACCGCGACGGTGCCAAAGATGATGAGGTACCACGCGCCGTAGTTTTGCAACGACTGTTGCAGCACGAAGTAGATGACGCACCCGAGTATCGGGCCCTCAATCGTGCCGAGACCGCCGATCATTGAGACGAACAGCATCTCCGCGGCCCAGTTCAAGCTGAAGGCGTTGCCCGGCTGAACGAAGGGCTGACTGATGGCGAGGACCGCGCCCGCGGCGCCACAGCCCGCGGCCGCGATGACGTAGATGAGGCGCCGGGTGGACGTCACCTTCGCGCCGGCACTGCGCGCCGCTGTCTCGTTGTCTCGCATTGACGAGAGCACCAGACCGAGACGACTTCGAAGAATGAAGTAGGTGGCGACGACGACGACGAAGGCGACCACCCACGTCGCCAGATACGTGTAGTGGTTGAGCTGACTGGGACTGAGGTTGGAGAGACCGGGCAGGTATCGACCCGTCCCGCCTCCGAGCAGCGCAATCGAGAGGATGATGAGCATCGCGCTGTCGGCGACGACCCAGGTCGCCACCGCGAAGTACCCACCGCGAAGTCGAAAGAGCAGATAGGTAATCGGATAGGCCAAGATGGCGCAGGTGACGATGGCGAAGGGAATCGCGACGAAGGGATTCATTCCCTTGATCGCGAAGTAGAGCATCGCGTAGGCCCCGAGTCCAATGAAGCCCTGTTGGCCAATGGAGACCATGCCCGCGTAACCCGCCAACAGATTCCACATCGTGGCCATGATGACGAGAATGAAAAAGTTAGAGAGTATCGAGACCCACGACGCCGGGAGAATCCACGGAGCCGCCGTGAAGAAGACGGCGATGATCAACGTTCCGACCAGGGTGTAGATCGGAGAGAAACTTGAGCGCTCCACCGAGACCCCATCGCGCGCCAGGGGCAAGGTCGGCGTCGCGTCACTCATTGAGTGATCCCTTTCGGCCAAAGAGTCCCTGCGGTCGAATCGCGAGCACCACGAGGAACAAGATGTTCCCGGCCAGGTACTGATAGGCAGGATTGAAGTGCGCTCCGAACTCTTGGGCGATGCCGAGCGCCACGCCACCGATCAACGTGCCCCAGAGCGAGCCAATGCCGCCAATGACCACCGCTTCGAACGCGTAGAGCAGGTTGCCGCCACCCGACGTGGGAAAAAACTCCGTGTGTATGCCGTACGCGATGCCCGCCAGGGCCACGGTCGCGAACGCGATGGCCGCCGCGACGCCAAAAATGTGCTTGTAGTTCGCGCCACAGAGCTGCGCCGCTTCGCGGTCGTCCGAAACCGCACGAATGAGCCGTCCGGTGCTCGTTCTCGAGAGAAAGAGCTGCAACGCGCCGAGCACGACCACCGCCGCGCCGAGTACGACCAGTGAAACGTAGGAGACATAGATTACCGAGTTCACTTGCCAGGACTTGGCGATGAGGGCTCCGATGTTGACGGACTGTCCGTTCCCGCTGTAGATCTCTAAAAGCAGGTTCTCAATGACGACCGACAGTCCAAAGGTCACGAGCAGGGTCGTGAAGGGATCGCGGTCAATGGTTTTTTGAAGCAAGGTTCGCTGCAGGAGATAGCCAATCAGCGCGAAGAGCGGCACGATGACGATAAACGCCCAGACCTCGGCGACGTGAAGTTTCGGAGCCAGAAAGACGGCGGCGTACGCCGCCACGACCGCCATGTCGCCGTGGGCCAAGTTAATGACCTTCATGACGCCAAACATCAACGAAAGTCCGCACGCAAAGAGTGCGTAGAACCCTCCGACCAACAGTCCCTGTACGACAACGTTGACCCAGATCACGAGGTCTCACTGGCTGCGCGCGTGTCGTGAAGGTCCGAGCCAAAGTAGGCGTGCTCGATCTCGACGGACGTTAACTCGGCGGGGGTGCCCACGAGTGACGTCTTCCCCTCTAGGAGGCAGTGCACCCGCGTCGCCACGCGCAGACCTTGAGCGACGTCTTGTTCGACGAGTAACACCCCAATGCCCTGACGCACGATGTCCGGGATGACTTCGTAGAGCCTCTCAATCACGATGGGCGCGAGTCCGAGCGAGACTTCGTCCAGGAGCAGGACCTTGGGATTGGCCACGAGCGCACGACCGATCGCGACGGCCTGCTGTTCGCCACCGGAGAGCAGGAGAACCTTTTGATGACGACGGTCGACCATCCAGGGGAACAACGCGTAGATACTCGCGATGTCAAAGGGGCCCTCGGCGGCCTTGTGCGATCCGACCTTCAAGTTCTCCTCGAGTGACAGTGAATTAAAGAGTCGCCGGCCTTCGGGTACCAGGGAGATTCCCCGTCGAACACGTCGGTGCGCGACCAGGCGCGAAATGTCGTCGCCTCGATAGCTGATCGTCCCGGTCTTTTGCCGGTGCAGTCCGGCGATCGTGAACAACAAGGTCGACTTCCCGGCACCGTTCGCCCCAATGATGGCGAGCACTTCACCCTCGCCAACGCGCAGACTCACGTTGTCGACGGCGCAGAGTTGCCCGTGGTAAACGCTGAGCTCGTTCACCACCAGGAGATCAGCCCGCGGCGGGACCTCTTTTGATGCCTCGTCCATCAGATCGCCGTGGCCTCGTTAATGATCGCGCCACCCAAATAGACACGCCGAACGGCTTCAGAGGCCAGTACTTCACGGGGTTCGCCGTCGGCGACGATCTCGCCGTTGGCCAGACAGAGCAGTCGGTCTACCGTGGAGAGCAGCGCGCGCACGACGTGTTCAATCCAAAGAATTGTTAAACCGTCTTGCTGTAGTTCTCGAATGACCGAGGTGAGCTCGACGACCTCGAGATCAGTAAGTCCCCCCGCAATCTCGTCCAGCAGCAAGAGTCGCGGCTTCGTCGCGAGAGCTCGCGCGAGCTCGAGGCGTTTTCGGTGCACCAGACCAAGCGATCCCGCGGGACGATTCGCCAACTCCGCGAGACCCGAACGCTCTAACGAAGCGTACGCCAGCTCGTAGCTTTCGTGACCGTGTTCGCGCGCACCCTGCTGGGCCGCGAGCAGAGCGTTCTCAAAGACGGTCATATGTTCGAAGGGCTGGGGAATCTGGTAAGTGCGGCCCACGCCGAGTCGACAGCGCGCCGGCGCGGTCATCGAACCCAAGGACCGACCGTCGAAGTGAACACTGCCGTCGTCTTGTTTGGTGTCACCGGAGATGATGCCAAAGAGTGAGGTCTTTCCAGCTCCGTTCGGACCAAGGACGCCCATGGACGTGCCTTCCTCCAACTGGAAGGTGACCTCGTCCGCAACGACCACTCGGCCAAAACGTTTCGAGACACCTTCCAGTTGTAGGAGCGGCATTTACGGCGTGAACTTAGGAGTTCGTTGGCTCGAGTTTTGCTTGAATCGGAATGTGCGGGTTCAGTGTGTTGTCAACAACCCACGGCGACCACGCGTACTTCTTGTGGCCAACGAGCGACGTTGAACCGGGCTTCCACTGGATGCCAACCGGCTTGATGATGCCGATGCCCTTCGCCGGGTTGGTCTTCGCCGCAAAGTTCAGCGGTCCACACATTCCGTCGTAGTTCACCTGGGAAAGGGCGTGGGCCACCGCTTGACGGTCGTGAGGGTTCTTTACCTTCTTCAAGGCTTCGATGACAATCTCAAAGAGCGAGTACGTCGAACCCATTGACTGGACCCACTGACTCTTCGCGACGGTCTGATACTTCGCGGCGAACGCGTTGGCCGTCATGCCCGTGAGCGATGACTTGTAGGGCGCGTTCGGCGAGAACCAGCAGTCCGTCGCCACGTTGTTCGACAGCGCCCCCAGTGCGTAGACGTCGGTCGGAAATAACATGACCTTGGCGACCGTCGCGAGCTTCGGCTTCCAGCCCTGTTGCGACGCCTGCTTCCAGAACGTGTTGAAGTCCGGAGGCAACGGGCAGTTGATGAAGAAGTCGCACGACTTTCCGCCCGAACCCGTCTTGAACGTCTCAATCATCGTCGTGAAGTCCGACGTGATGTCGGTGTAGGCGCCACCAAAGACCTCAGTCCACGTCGATCCCTTCTGCGCGGAGCTGATGGCGCCGAGCGTCGGAGGCCACGCCGCCGCGAACGCGTTGCCGTCCGCGTCGTTCGGGAACATGGCGGCGTACACGGTGTTCGCGTTCGTTTGCGTTAGAACTTTTTTCCACATGGGCAAGAAGCACTCGACGAACTCAGGTACGCCAAAGAAGAACATGCTGCAGTACTTCGGCGGCGATCCCACGGCGTTGCCGGCCGGTCCAATGGTGTTTTTCGGATTTACGCCGACCCACCAGCCTTCCCAGGGACAGACGGTCGAGAGGCATGGAATATGCGCCCCTTCGCACACCGCACTCACCGGAATGGTCGTCTCCGGGGCTGAACTGGTGACGATGAGGTCCACGCCGGTGGACTGGATCAACTCCGTAGTGACCTGACTCGCCACCGATGCGTTCGATTGGCTGTCCTTGACGGTGATTTCGAACTTGTACTTCTTGCCGCCGATGGTCATGCCCTTGGAGAAGTAGCTCGACGATCGGATCAGACTCAACACGAAGTTGTCCGGTCCCGCAAAGTCGGCCAACGCGCCGGTCTTTGGCGTGACGTAACCGATTTTGATCGTGGACGACTTCGTCGCCGCAGAAGCCGCGGACGCACTCGCCAGCGCGGCGAGTCCTCCCACGGCGGCGGTCGCTCCCAACGCCTTCAGTCCAAGGCGGCGTCCAAACTCCACGCTGCCCCAACCCGGGATAGTCGCTTCGCCCGTGCCGCCGGTACTACGTTCTTCACTACTCATACAGTCCCCCTCGTACGTGGTTGTAACGGTTTAACGCGACACGAATATCGTGACGTGTCCAGCACCCTGCTTGTTACCCCAACCGGTCCAATAGACGTCTACCTTTGTCGCGCGAGCTCTTCTTCAGTAAGTCGCTCGAGCATCTTTCGCGCCGAGAGTCCACCTCGATCAATTTTGATACTCACTTCAGCAATCTCTTGCCCACCATTTATTCTTCGCTGCAAGATATTAAGCGCGTCCACGTCTTCTTGAACAACGTCTGACTGCATCTTTTCTAAAAATCCGTCGATATCTCGGTCACCTACGCAAAAATCGCGCGACAACGCCCAAAAGTCGTACACCGAGGTGTCCGTGGACGGCGTCAGTCCGTAAAAGATCTTCACGTGAAAGGCGTGATCGTCGCTGCCGTCGGGCGCGGGCGGCTGATTCACGGGCGCGATACGCGAATTGAGCTTGTAGTAGCCCGGGGGGAAGTACTCAATGTCCTGCCAGCGATCGATCCGTCCTTCGAGACCCGTCGTGTTCGAATAGAAGGGTGGACAGATCACGTCGTTCATGTGGCGATAGACGTTCACCATGTCGATCTCGTCGTCGACTTCAACTTCGATGGGGGTCGTGGCAACCTCGGGCGTTCCAATGGAGCCGTTGTGCAAGAAGGTCTCGTGTGAGAGGTCCAGTAGATTGTCGACCAAAAGCCCAAGTTTGCGTCGATCTTGGCGACCCCGGAGGCGACGGCCCACTCCTCGCTTTCCAAGAGCCAGGGCGTTTCGGGCAACTTAGTCATGTCGGGCTCGTCGTGACCCATCCAGATCCACACCCAGGCGCCCAGTTCGACGAGCGGGTAGGTCCGCACCGCCAAGCGCGAGGGTACGCGATCCTGGCCGGGAACGGCGACGCACGTTCCTTCAGCGTCGTACGTGAATCCGTGGTATCCACAGACGAGCTTGTCCCCGACGACCGTGCCGAGGGACAGCGGATAGCCCCGGTGCGCGCACGTGTCGCTCAAGGCGACGATCCGCCCTTCGAAGTTGCGATACATCGCCACGTGTTCGCCCAGTATCGTGCGAGCGATTGGCCGCTCATTTAGCTCTGACGAGAGGGCGGCTACGTACCAACTATGACGCAAAAACATAAGACTCCCCCACTCCGCACTTCAAGCGCGAGATGGACGTCTTTGGCCATCGACTAAAGGCGATGCTAGCCAAACTGTGCTACAACGTCAAGTACGTTGCGCCAAACGAGGGGGGACTCATGGCTCTACTGGACGAAGCGAAGTGGCGCTCCAACATCTTTCTCGGTGGTTGGACCAAGGGCGACGGCGGCGACGCACCCGTCATGGAACCCGCGACCGGTGAGGAGTTAGGCCGCGTAGGACGCGCGGGGGTCAGTGACGTCGCGAAGGCCTCGGGCGTCGCTAGCAGCGCCCAACGCGAATGGGCCGCGCTTCCCTATAACCAACGCGCCGCCGTGCTTCGCCGCGCGGGCGACCTCTTCAACGAGAACGCCGAGGAGGTCTCGACGTGGATCGTGCGTGAGTCGGGCGGCATTGGACCAAAGGCCGATCTCGAAGTTCACATCGCCGCTGAAGAGTGTTTCGAAGCCGCGGGAATTGCCTCACATCCAACGGGTCAGATCCTGCGCTCGGAGATGCCACGACTCAGTTTCTCGCGTCGCGTGCCCGCGGGCGTCGTCGGGGTCATCGCGCCCTTTAACTTTCCGCTCATTCTCTCGATTCGCTCCGTCGCGCCAGCTCTCGCGCTCGGTAACGCCGTCATCTTGAAGCCCGACCCGAGAACCGCCGTCTGTGGCGGCGTCGTACTCGCACGAATCTTTGAAGAGGCCGGACTTCCCGAAGGCGTGCTCAGCGTTCTTCCCGGCGGCGCCGACGTCGGTGAAGCACTGGTCACGGATCCTCTCGTTCGCGTCATCGCGTTTACCGGTTCGACGGCCGCCGGCCGGGTCGTGGGCTCCCTCGGCGCCCAGCACCTCAAACGCGTACACCTAGAGCTCGGCGGGAACTCGGCCCTCATCGTGATGGACGACGTCGATCTGGAAAAAGCCGTCTCCGTTGGGGCCTTTGGTTCGTTCATGCACCAAGGTCAGATCTGCATGACCACGGGACGGCACATCGTGGACCGAAGGATCGCGGCCGACTACGCGGCCCTCCTGTCAGAACACGCCAACCACTTGCCCGTCGGCGACCCCAAGAGTGGCCAAGTGGCGCTCGGTCCACTCATCGACGCGAAGCAGCGTGACCGCGTGCACTCCATGGTCACCGACACCGTAAGCGCCGGCGCGACGTTGGCGGCGGGGGGAACGTTTGAAGACCTCTTCTATCGACCCACGGTGTTATCGAACGTCCCGACCAGCGCCCCGGCCTACGCCGAAGAGGTCTTTGGGCCCGTCGCGCCGATCGTCTCGTACTCGTCAATCGACGAGGCCGTGGCGCTGGCGTCGAATTCGCCCTACGGGCTCTCACTCGGCATTCTCTCGGGCGACGGACTACGGGCGCTCGAAATCGCGAGTCGCATCCCCACCGGCGCGATTCACATCAACGACCAAACCGTGGCGGACGAGCCGGTCATACCCTTTGGGGGCACGGGCGTGTCGGGCAACGGCTCGCGCATGGGCGGACTCGCCAACCTCGACGCGTACACCGAACTTCAGTGGGTCACGGCGCAGAGCGACCTTCCGAGCTATCCGTTCTAAAGTGCACGCGCCCTAGAGGCTGGAGAGGTTGACGTAGTTTCTCGCGAGAGTTCGAGCCGCGGACTCGACGCTGACGACTTGGCGAGCCCGCGCGCGCTGCACGCCGTTTTCGAACTCGTCACTGGGATGCGGATGCAGCATCTGGGTCATGAACGTCGAGAACTCCTCCGCGCGCCACACTCGTTCGAGACACGTCGCGGAGTACGCGTCCAGGCGCGTCTCGTCACTGTTCAGAAACTTTGCGATCAGCGCGGGCGCTAACACGCGAACGTCCGCCAGGGCCAGGTTCATACCCTTGGCGCCCGTGGGCGGAACGATGTGCGCCGCGTCACCGGCGAGGTACAGTCGACCGTAACGCATGGGCGAGACGACCACGCTTCGCATCGCGGTCAGTGAGCGCTCGGTGATGGGACCTTGAGGAAGGTCGGGCATCTCGTCGGTGGCGAGACGCAGTGTCAGTTCGCGCCAGATTCGCTCGTCGGTCCAGTTCTCCAGCGACTCGTCAGGACTGACACCCAGATAGAGTCGGCTCAACGTGGGTGAGCGCATCGAGTACAGCGCGAAGCCTCGATCGTGGCGACAGTAGATGAGCTCGTCACTGACCGGCGGCGCTTCGGCCAAAATGCCGAGCCACGAAAAGGGGTAGATCCGCTCGGCGCGATTGAACGTGCCCTCGGGCACGGAGCGAACGGCGACGCCGTGGCCCCCGTCACTCCCGATGACGTAGTCGGCGGTGACGACGATCGGACCGCCTGTGCCGTTGGCGTGCACGGTGCACTGTTGCGACGTCAGTCCTTCGAGGCGCTCGACTTCGGTTTCGAAGGACAGCGGCGCGTCGTAGGCGAGACGCGTCGCGATGAGATCCTTGACCAGTTCCGACTGACCGTAGACGGTGATGGCCTTGCCCTCGTAGAGATCACTGAGGGCGATGCGGTGTGATCGGCCCTCCAATCGAAACTCGATGCCGTGGTGTACGAGCCCCTCGGCTCGGAGACGCTTCCCGACCCCAGACTCTTCAAGGAAGTTCGCGATGCCGTACTCGATGACGCCCGCACGGAGCCGCTGCTCAACGTACTCCCGACTTCTCCGTTCGAGGACGACGGTGTCGATACCGGCCTGGTGGAGCAGATGCCCTAGAAGGAGTCCCGCGGGCCCCGCGCCGATAATCGCGACGTGTGTTCGAACCGACTTCATCGAGTGCTCCCCGTGACAGGACGTAACCTACTAGACAGCGCCGAAAAGCTTGCTTAGGGTAGGTAGAAGTACCACAGTTGTGTTAGCCACGGCATCAACGATGACGGCGTGGGCAGTCATGACGTGGAACGCAAAGGGGACTAATGGCCGTCGTCGTCCGTAACACGCGCCGCACCGACCTCGCGCTCGTCGACGCCCTCGCCCACTACGGGGTGGCCACCATTCACGAAGCGCAAGGACGTACGGGTCTCCTCGCCGGCCGCCTTCGACCCATCTTTCGACCACTGCGCGTCGCGGGCAACGCGCTGACCTGCGAGGTCGCGCCGGGCGACAACTGGTCCATCCACGTCGCCGTCGAAATGGCCCAACCGGGCGACCTCTTGGTGGTGACGCCCACGAGTCCCTGTGACGACGGCTATTTCGGTGAACTGCTGGCGACGAGTCTCGTGGCGCACGGCGTGCGCGCTCTGGTCATTGACGCGGGCGTGCGCGACGTGGCCGAGCTCACGACGATGAAGTTTCCGGTCTGGTCCAAAACCATTAGCGCCCAGGGGACCGTCAAGGAGACGCCCGCGAACGTTCAAACGCCCATTGTGATCGCCGGAGCCTACGTGCGACCCGGTGACGTCATCGTCGCCGACGACGACGGCGTCGTCGTCGTGTCGAGAGAACGCGCGGAGAACGTCCTGGCCGCCGCCAAGAGCCGCGAAGAGAACGAACAGGTCAAGCGTGAACGACTGGCGAGTGGCGAACTTGGTCTCGACCTCTACACCATGCGCGAGAAGTTGGCAGAACGAGGCCTCGTCTACGAAGACCACGAGGAGTCATGACCCCACAGCGGGCGATTCGCTGTTCGGTGCTGCGCGGCGGCACGTCGAAGGGTCTGTACTTTCACGCGCACGATCTCCCGAGTGAGCGCGAAACACGTGACGCGGTTTTGATGGCGGCGATGGGAGCGCCCGATCTCCGTGAGATCGACGGCATGGGTGGCGCACACCCTCTGACGTCGAAAGTCGCCGTCGTACAGGTCTCGAAGCGCGACGACGCCGACGTCGACTACCTCTTTTTGCAGGTCTGGCCCGATCGCGCTGAAGTGACCGACAACCAAAACTGCGGCAACTTACTCGCCGGCGTGGGCCCCTTCGCCATAGAAGAGGGCCTCGTCTCGGCCCGACACGGCACCACCGACGTACGAATCTGGATGGAAAATACGCAAAGCCTCGCGGTGGCACGAATCGAGACGCCCGCGGGCCAAGTCCGCTATGACGGACTCGCCCACATTGACGGCGTGCCGGGCACGCACGCGCCGATTCCCATTGAGTTCCTTGACGTCGCGGGTTCAACGTGCGGGGCGCTCCTTCCCACGGGGCACGTCGACGACGTTCTCGAAGGCGTTGACGTCACCTGTGTCGACAACGGCATGCCCGTAGTCTGCCTTCGGGCGAGCGACGTTGGTCTTTCGGGTTACGAACAACCCTCGGAAATCGAAAGTAACGACGACGTCAAAGCCCAGGTAGAGAAGATCCGCTTGGCGGCGGGCCTCGTCATGAACCTCGGCGACGTATCGAACGCGACCGTTCCAAAGATGTCGCTCCTCGCGCCGGCCCAACACGGCGGCACCGTGTCGACTCGTACCTTCATCCCGCATCGCGTGCACGAGGCGATCGGGGTCTTCGGCGCGGTCTCCGTCGCCACCGCGTGCCTATTGCCGGATTCGGTGGCGAACGAGATCGCCGGCCGTCCTCGAGTGGACGGTGAAGTTACGCTGGACATCGAACACCCTTCGGGCTACTTCTCCGTGACGCTCAACGTTCGTAGTGACAACGGCGTCATCTACGTGGAGCGCGCAGCGCTTCTGCGCACGGCACGTCTCTTGATGCGCGGTGACGTCTTCGTGCCGGGCCGCCTGTGGGAGAACTCGTGATCATTGACTGTCACGGTCACTACACCACCGCGCCCGAGACCCACAGTCTGTGGCGAAAAGCTCAAGTAGCCGCCTTCGAGTCAAAGAGTGAGCCGCCGACGTACCCGGCGATCTCGGACGACGAAATTGTCGACACGATCGAATCCAATCAACTGCGAATGCTTAGAGAACGCGGCGCCGATCTCACCATTTTTTCTCCGCGCGCCTCGGCAATGGAACCGCACGTCGGTGACGCCGCGGTCTCTGGTGCGTGGTCGAGAGCGTGCAACGAGCTCATCTTTCGCGTCGTCACGCTCTTTCCCGATTCGTTTGTCGGCGTGTGCCAGCTACCCCAGTCGCCGGGCGTGTCCGTTGCCCACTCAATTCCGGAACTGGAGCGCTGCGTCAATGAACTAGGTTTCGTCGGTTGCAATCTCAACCCCGATCCCAGTGGCGGGCGTTGGACCGGACCTCCACTCACCGATCGCTCGTGGTATCCGATCTACGAAAAGATGGTCGAACTCGACGTGCCCGCCATGATTCACGTCTCGAGTAGTTGCAACCCAAATTTTCACGCCACGGGCGCGCACTACATCAACGCCGACACCACGGCATTCATGCAACTCATACAAGGTGACCTCTTCGCGGACTTTCCGACGTTGCGCTTCGTTATTCCCCACGGCGGCGGGGCCGTGCCCTATCACTGGGGCCGCTACCGAGGCTTGGCCGACATGTTGAACAGACCCGCACTCGACGAACACCTGATGCACAACGTCTTCTTCGATACTTGCGTCTACCACCAACCCGGGATCGACCTTCTCTGCGAGGTCATCGAGTCCAAGAACATCCTCTTCGGTTCGGAGATGCTGGGGGCGGTGCGCGGTGTTGATCCCGATACCGGAAACTACTTCGACGACACCAAGCGCTATCTCGACGCCTCGAACCTCTCCGCGAAGGAGAAGAGCGACGTTTTTGAACACAACGCTCGCCGCGCCTATCCCCGACTCGACGCCGCCCTGAAAACACAGGGTCGTTGAGCGTGGCGAAGTTCACTATGGACTCCGACTGGCTGGTCTTTGATCCGAGTCCTTCTGTACCGGTGTTCAAACTCCCTCCGGGATCGGTCGACGCGCACTGTCACGTCTTTGGGCCTGGCGACACGTTTCCCTACGCCCCCGAACGCAGGTACACCCCCGGTGACGCCACGAAGGACCAGCTTTTCGCCTTGCGTGATCTCCTGGGTTTCGACAAGTCCGTCATCGTCCAAGCGACCTGTCACGGCGCCGACAATCGAGCCATGGTCGACGCCCTACGGAGTTCGAAGGGACGAGCCCGCGGGGTCGCCACGCTTCGCGGCGACGAAACGGACGATGAACTGAGCAAACTTCACGACTCCGGTGTTCGCGGCGTGCGTTTTAACTTCGTTCGACGCCTCGTTGATCCCCAACCCGACGAGTACTACCACGAGATTGTGCGACGGATCACGCCCTACGGCTGGCACGTCGTGATCTACTTTGAGGCCGACGACTTGGCCGAACGCTGGAACTTCTTCACGTCGCTCGACACCACCGTCGTCGTTGATCACATGGGTCGACCCGACGTCGCGAAGTCCGTCGACGGACCCGAGTTCAAACTGTTCTTGCGCCTCATGGAGAAGAACGAAAACTTCTGGGCCAAAGCCACCGGCGCCGAACGGCTTACCAAGGTCGGGCCACCGTACGACGACGTCGTGCCCTTCGCGTCACGCGTGATCGACGAGTTTCCCGATCGCGTACTCTGGGGTACTGACTGGCCGCACCCCAACTTGAAACACTTCATGCCCGACGACGGCACCCTCGTGAACTTCATTCCGCGCGTCGCTCGCTCGCGGAAAGCGCAGGTTAAACTCCTCGTCGAGAACCCGACGCGGCTCTACTGGGGAGGTCGTCCGTGAGTGAACCTACCGATTTCGACGACATTCCTGGCACGACGGTCTTCACCACCCAGCGTTCACGACAGGGCTTTCACCTTAATCAGTTCTGCATGAGTTTGATGAAACCCGAAAATCGCGAGCGCTTCAGACAAGACGAACCGGTCTACCTAGACGAGTGGCCGCTGAGCGACGCCCAGAAGCAAGCGGTACTGGACCGTGACTACAACGCGGCCATCGCCGAAGGCGGCAACATCTACTTTCTCGCCAAGATCTTTGCCACCGACGGCAAGAGCTTCGTGGACGCCGCGGCGAACATGACGGGCATGACGCCCGAGGAGTACCGCGCGATGATGATCGCGGGGGGCCGTTCGCCCGAGGGCAACCGCTCCATCAAAGAGGGACGCTAGTCGTGGCGCGAATCACCGGGGGTGTCACGACCAGTCACGTGCCGGCCATGGGCGCGGCCATCGATCGGGGTGAAACCAAGAGCGACTACTGGGCGCCGGTCTTTGCGGGCTACGAGTGGTCGAAGAAGTGGATCGCCGAGAACCTGCCCGACGTCGTCGTACTCGTCTACAACGATCACGCATCGAATTTTTCGCTCGAGGTGTTGCCGACCTTCGCGATTGGTTGCGCCGAGTACTTCGAAGTCGCCGACGAGGGATTTGGCCCGCGTCCGGTTCCCCTGGTCTACGGCCACGCCGATCTCGCCTGTCACATCGCGGAAAAGACCATTCTCGACGAGTTCGACATCACGATCTGCAACAAGTTGGACGTCGACCACGGATTGACCGTCCCGCTCTCGCTACTCTTCGGCCAACCCGAGGCCTGGCCCGTGCGGGTGGTTCCGGTGGCCGTGAACGTTGTGGAGTATCCCCAGCCCACCGCGAATCGATGCTACGAACTCGGCAAGTCCATTCGTCGCGCCGTGCTCAGCTACGACGAGAACCTAAACGTCCAAGTCTGGGGCACCGGCGGCATGAGCCACCAGCTCCAGGGCGCGCGGGCCGGTTTCATCAACTCCGCCTTCGACCATGACTTTCTCGACCGCATCGTCGCCGATCCCGAGTCACTGAAGCAGATCGGACACCTCGAATACCTCCGTGAGGCTGGATCCGAGGGAATTGAACTCATCATGTGGTTCATCATGCGCGGCGCACTGGGCGAGAACGTGCACCAACTTCATCGCTTTTATCACGTGCCCGCGTCGAACACGGCCGTGGGGCACCTCGTCCTTGACGCTTTGAACTGAGTCACGAACCTAAGGAGCACCAATGCGCATCGCACTCGCGGGAGCTGGCGCTTTTGGCATCAAACACCTCGACGCACTCGCGCGCGTCGACGACGTCGAGGTCGTGTCCGTCGTCAGTCGGCGACTCGAACAGGCGCAAGAGGTCGCCGGCAAGTACGGCGTGCCCCACGCCACGACTGAACTGAGTGACGTTCTCGCAATGGAGAGCGTCGACGCCGTTATTCTCTGCACGCCCACCCCACTCCACGCGGCGCAGGCGATCGCCACGATGCGCGCGGGCAAGCACGTGCAGGTGGAGATCCCCCTCGCCGACAACTGGGCCGACGCCCTAGAAGTGGCGGCGGTGCAAAGTGAGACGCGGCGCGTCTGCATGGTCGGGCACACCCGTCGCTTCAATCCCTCGCACCAGTGGATTCACCAACGTGTGCTCGCCGGTGAGTTCTCCCTGCAGCAGATGGACGTGCAGACCTACTTCTTTCGACGCACGAACCTCAACGCGCTGGGTCAGGCTCGCAGCTGGACCGACAACTTGTTGTGGCACCACGCCGCGCACACGGTCGATCTCTTTCAGTACCAGTGCCGCGAACGAATCGTCAAGGCTAACGCCCTCCAAGGTCCCCTCCATCCGGTGCTCGGCATCCCCACGGACATGTCCATCCAGCTCAAGAGCGCGACCGGACAGCTCTGCACGCTCTCACTCAGTTTCAACAACGACGGCCCGTTGGGTTCGTTCTTTCGCTACATCGGCGACACCGGCACCTACGTCGCGCGCTACGACGATCTCTTTAACGGACGCGACGAGCCCGTCGACGTCACGAACGTCGCCGTCTCGATGGACGGCATCGAGCTTCAAGATCGTGAGTTCATTGCGGCGCTGCGCGAAGGGCGCGAACCAAACGCCTCAGTCCACTCGGTGCTCGACTGTTACGAGGTACTCGCGTTGCTCGAAGCGCAACTGTAGATCGTTTCTCTCACCCGGGGCGTTCGCCAGGGGCGACGTGACGCTGAAACTGGGACGGCGGCGGTCGCGCGGCACTTACGAGAGAAGAAGGTGCGACGAGTGGGCTCAGCACATCGCCGCGAGGAGCTCACGGAGTGGCACCGTACAAAAACCTATGGATTGATCGTCGATGCCGAAGGGAAGGTACAGCGTGTCCGCGTGCACGAGTGAGCCGCAGGAGTACACCACGTTGGGCACGTAGCCATCTTGTTCGTCCGCTTCGGGCACTAGCAGAGGTCTCGGAAGTTTGGCCAGAATCTTGGTGGGATCGTCAAGGTCGAATAGCAGCGCGCCAATGCCGTAGGTTCGCATCGGACCCACGCCGTGCATGAGCACCAGCCATCCTTCCGCCATTTCGATGGGCGACCCACAGTTGCCAATCTGGAGCATCTCCCACGAGGCGCTCGGCACCTGCACCGTCGTTACTTGATTCCACCGAAGCAGATCCGAAGAGTACGCAATGGCGTTCGATTCTCGATCGTGTCGAGACAGCGCCACGAATTGGCCCGCGATCCGGCGAGGAAACACGGCGAGTCCCTTGTTTGTGGCACCTCGCCCGGCCAACGGTGACGAGCTAAAAGTGACGAAATCATCGGTCTGCAGCAACTGTTGGGTCACGTTCTTACCGTCAAAAGCCGTGTAGGTCGCGACGTAGCGAGCGACGTTGTCTTCATGGAGTTCGACAAATCGAGCGTCCTCCATCCCGGTACTCTCAAACGGCGTCGAGGGCCACAGCACCCGTCGAGAGAAGTCAGTATCGTCATCGAACGTCGCGACGTAGAAGCATTCGCTCAGCAAACGCAACAGACTCGACGTCTCGGAGACGTGCGGTCGAGTATCAGTGTGGACAGCGAGCCTCATGATCGCGGCATCAAGTTGTTCGATCGAAAACCTCGTCCCCAAACTCTTGAGCGCGGTGGCCGCCGTCTCACCGTCGAGATTCAGGTCCCGCAGTTTGGCGCGAAGGAGCTCACGATGAAGAGGTCCCTGACTCGTTCGAGCAACCACGGGGAACGGCAGAGCTTCGTCAATGTTTAACGTAGCGCCCGCGTCAATCACTCCCGTGCGAAAACATATGGCCGAGCGATGACCTTCGCCAATCGATCGGTAACTCAGCACTACTCGCAGTCCCCCGTTGGCGACACCCGTCTGATCGGGATGGGCCACGAGGCTCGGATTGCAGACCGAGGCGCCTTCGAGCGCGAACTCGTGCGTGAACGCGGCACCCAGTAGCTGACGGCGATTCGCCGAGATTTCTTCGCCCACGTAACCGGCGAGGCGTTGCGCGTGCTCTTCGAAGACGCTCGTCAAGTCATCGTGACGTTTTGAGAAGCGATCCATCAAGTCGTCCAGCACCGCGGCCACGTCGGCTTCCTCGAGCGCCAGGACTCGCGCCACGGTTTCCGAAGTTCTCGCTTCGCTGCCGCCAACGAGTTCTTGTCCGGGAATGAAGAGTCTCGTGATGACTCTCGTCGCGTCGGCTCGAATCCGAAGATTCGACCGTGCCGCGATTCCCATGTCTCTCACTAAAGAGCCAACTCGAAATGCCGGGCCTGTTGGAGTGTGGTCAACAAGGCGATGGTCGACTCCGCGCCTTGATTGCGATTGGGTCCTCGTGCGGTCAGTCCGTCGTAGCCTCCGCCCGAGTCCGCGTCGAACATCGGCGAAGCGACGTCATTGTCCCCGAGAAACCACTGAACGGCCAGTTCGTGGCCCTTGATCCACTCAGCGTCACCCGTCACTTCACTCGCGCGAATACACGCTTCGGAGAGGGCCGCGGCTTCGATCGGCTGTTGATCAAATTTTTCCCGCGTCGAGTCGGGACCTCTCCCCTGGGCGGGCGTGACCGAGAGATGACCGTCGGGTGACGACATATCGAGCAGCCACTTCAATTGACGAAGCCCCATTTCAACCAGGCGATCGTTACCGACAATCGAACCGGCCACCATCATCGCTTCGGGAAGCGCGGCGTTGGCGTAAGCGAGTCGGTCTTCGCTCCAGTGCCAGTCCCTAACGGGCTCGGGCCGATCCAACAAATTGGCCGCCGCGACGATCAAATCGAGAGCGCCCTCGTGAGTAGGGTCGCCTAAAAGGACCTCGGCGGCGCCGAACGTCGCAAATGCCATCGCCCGAGGCCAGTGAGAACGAGTCATGATGCCGCGTTCGAAGAGCCGTCGGGCCTCGAAAACGAGGTCCTCGTCGTTCGAACGCGCGATCGCCGTTCCGAACGACCAGATGGAGCGACCCCAGCAGTCCTCATTCGTTCTCGGTCCGAGCCACGCGCCACTCTCGGCACGTCGATTCTTGATCCGCCCGTCGAGGCCCTGCGCGTCGCTCAAAAAACTCAGCGATTTCCGCGCGAGTTCTCCCACCTCGAACGATGGTTCGCTCTCTCGTGACGTCACCAGCAGTACTCGGGCCACGTCGTCCGTGCAGTAGCCGTGCTCGACCCTGGCTTCCGTGAACTCCGCGTGCTCAAAGGTTCCGTGGGGCCCCGACAGGGAGAGCAGGTGCGTGAAGTCGGGCTGAGGGGTTCGCTTCATACGTGAACTTCGCTGTAGTGAAGAAGTCGATCGGCCGTGGCTTGGAACTGGACCGCGACCGCACGCCAGCTAAGACCCAAGGCCAGGAACCGAGCTTCGCGCGCCATGTCCGCGGCCACTTTCGAGTCACCGAGTACGCGCCGGAGCGCTCGAGTTAACGCGGCGGCGTCCTTGTGCGCCACGGTAATGCCGGCTCCCGTCGCGAGTAGCTCGTTAGCGTGAGGAAACTCGGTGGCGATGACGGGACGTCCGGCAGCGATGGCGTCCACGAGGACACCCGAAGTGGCCTGGTCCTTGGAGTCGTAGGGGAGAACCACGACGTCGGCACTCTCGATCAGGCTGTTGAGGGACGAGAGATCTCGGTACGAGTTATCGAACTGCACCATCTCACCCACGCCGTTCGTTGCGACGCGTTGAATTAACGACCGGCGGTAACCATCACCCTGGTGCGCGAGAACTTTAGGGTGCGTGCGCCCAGCGACGACGTACACCGGCCGAGGTCTTAAATCCTTCAAACCAACCATGGCGTCAATAACCCACTCAATACCCTTTCCGGGGCCAATCAGTCCCCAGGTTAGAATCTTGGGTCGCGCCGATCCTCGCCTGACGTACAGCGAACTGTTCACCCGGGCCCCGTGGGGGATGACCTCAACTGGGGTACTGCCTACTTCGTACAGACGCGAAAGTGTCGTAGCGGCGCCCCGGGTCATCACGACGACGACGTCCACCCCTTCAATCACCGCGTTGAGGACCTCAACTTGGTGACTGGTCGGCTTGGTGAGTACCGTGTGCAGAATTGCAATGCGCGGCACGTAGAGGCCGTCGATCACCTTCAAGACGTCTTCGCCGTCACGACCGCCGTAGAGGCCGTATTCGTGTTGGATGACCGCCACGTCGCAACTATTTAGCGCGGCGGTCGCGCGCTCGATCGACGATGGATCGGACGCCACGAGTTGACCAATGACGCGAAGTCTGGAGGCTGACGGCGCTTCCGGCGTGTCGAGCACCTGGACGAGGGAGACCTCTGCTCCTAGATCAGTGAGCGTCGAACCGAGGGCGGCAGTAAACGTCGCCAGCCCACAAGGCGTCGGCGGCGCACTACTCAAGAAACCGTAGGAGACGTTGTGTTCTGTCACGTAAAAGTCCTGAGCGAGCGAGTACGAGAAACCTGAAAGCTATGCAACCATCGTGGACGGTGTAGCAACATGAAATACCTCCATAGAAAGGAAGGCGTCGAGCCCGAACGGGCAACAATCGGCGGGATCGGCCAGCCCAAACTTGGCGTCCTAACTGAAGGAAGAATTCCTCCAACACGTCCATCTTACGCGTTGGACTGGAAAGCCGCGCGGACGTCAACGTGATTTGCTGAGCGTTCGCGCGGCACGGTAGTAGGCACTACTTCACCGGTGCAGCAAAGAGACGGAAATGAAGTCTTACGAACTTCTTAGCGCCATTTCTTTCACCGCGCACGAGGACTCAGGGGCATCCGCCCAGTCTCTCGAAAGCGAAGCCACGATGACCGTTAATGTTTCGTGGGAGAATCGTTTCACGGTTGTCGACCGCGAATGAACGTTAGGCCGCGATTGATCGAGGAGATTGCGACACCCATGACCACGCCACCACTACCCGAGCAGCCGGCCTGGGTCGCGCTGGCCGCTCACCGCGACGAGGTGAAGTCGCGCCATCTACGTGAACTCTTTGACGAAGATCCGACCAGGGGGCTTCGCTATCACCGCCAAGCTGTGGGTCTCTACTTCGATTTTTCGAAGAACCTCATTACCGACGAGACGCTGTCGCTCTTCGCTCAGTTGGTGCGCGATCTCAAGGTTGAACAGCGCCGTGACGCCATGTTCGCGGGTGAGCACATCAACGTCTCCCAAGATCGCGCCGTGCTTCACGTCGCCCTGCGCATGCCCAAGGACCGTACGCTCCCCGTCGACGGCGTCGACGTCGTGGCGCAGGTGCACCACGTGCTCGAGCGCATGACGACCTTCGCCAATCAGGTGCGCGGTGGCCAGTGGCGTGGTCACACCGGTAAACCCATTAAGAATGTCGTCAACGTTGGCATCGGCGGCTCGGACCTCGGACCCGTCATGGCCTACGAAGCGCTTCGACACTTCTCGATGCGCGACCTCACCTTTCGTTTCGTCTCCAACGTGGACGCGACGGACTTCGTTGAAGCGGTATACGACTTAGACGCCGAGGAGACGCTCTTCATTATCTCCTCGAAGACCTTTGGAACGCTCGAAACGCTCACGAACGCCGCGTCCGCACGAGGCTGGCTCGTGGAACACCTGGGCGACGACACCGCCGTCGCCAAACACTTCGTCGCCGTCTCGACGAACGCCGAGAAGGTCGCCGCCTTCGGTATCGACGTCGCGAACATGTTCGAGTTTTGGGACTGGGTGGGCGGACGGTACTCGATGGAGAGCGCCATCGGCCTCTCCACCATGATCGCGATTGGCCCGGAGAACTTCTACGAAATGCTCGCTGGCTTTCACGCCATGGACGAGCACTTTAGGTCAGCGCCCTTCGAAGAGAACCTGCCGATGCTGCTCGGAGTGCTCGCGGTGTGGAATCACGACTTTTTGGGATTTCCAACCGTCGGCGTGATGCCCTACGACCAGTACTTGCACCGACTACCGGCCTACTTGCAACAACTCACCATGGAGTCGAACGGTAAACACGTCACCCGGAGCGGGGAACGCGTTGCCTACGAGACCGGACCGATCTACTGGGGAGAGCCGGGCACGAACGGACAACACAGTTTCTACCAACTCATTCACCAGGGAACGACGACTGTCCCGGTCGACTTCATTGGATTCGCCAACAGCCTCAATCCATTGGACGACCACCACGATATTTTGATGTCGAACATCTTCGCCCAAGCGCAGGCTCTCGCCTTCGGCAAGACCGAAGAAGAGTTGCGCAGTGAAGGCGCCGACGAGCGAACAGTTCCACACCGCGTCATGGAGGGCAACCGTCCGTCCAACGTCATATTGGCGACGGAACTCTCCCCTCGTCTCTTGGGTTCACTCATTGCGCTGTACGAACACTCGGTCTTCGTACAGGGCGTCATCTGGGACATCGACCCCTTCGACCAGTGGGGCGTCGAACTCGGCAAACAGCTCGCGGTCACGATCATTCCCGAATTGACGAGTGACGCACCCACGAAACTCGCGCACGACTCGTCGACCAACGCACTCATTACCTACTATCGATCCCTCAAAGAGAATGGACGTGGAGATGGCGACTTCTAAACCAATGCAGCTCGGTATGGTAGGTCTCGGGCGAATGGGCTCGAACCTCGTGCGCCGACTCGCCAACGACGGACATAACTGCGTCGTCTACGACGTGAACGCCCAAGCCGTGACGTCACTCAGTGGCGATCGAGTAACGGGCGCGTCGTCGCTCCAGGACCTCGTGAGCAAACTCGAGACGCCTCGGGCGATCTGGCTCATGCTCCCAGCGGCCATCACCCACGAGACGCTCGAGGCACTCCTCGGCTCGCTCGACGCGAACGACGTCGTCATCGACGGCGGGAACTCCTACTACCAAGACGACGTGGACCGCGCTCGTCGACTCAAAGAGCACGGCGTTCACTACGTGGACTGCGGCACCAGCGGTGGGGTCTGGGGACTTGAGCGTGGCTACAGCCTCATGATCGGGGGCGAGGACGAAGTGATTACTCGCCTGGACCCCATCTTTAGGACCATTGCTCCCGGTGACGACGGCACCGAGCCCACGCCGGGACGCGCCGGCGGCGGCACCGCGCAGCACGGCTACCTGCACTGTGGACCCAACGGCGCGGGCCACTTCGTCAAGATGGTGCACAACGGCATCGAGTACGGCATGATGGCCTCGATCGCTGAGGGCCTCAGCATCCTCAAGCACGCCAACGTCGGCAAAATAAAGGCCGCGACCGACGCCGAAACCTCCCCCGTGCAAGACGCCGAGTACTACACCTACGACCTCGACTTACCCGATGTTGCTGAAGTGTGGCGTCACGGTTCGGTCATCAGTTCCTGGCTCGTGGACCTCACCGCGGACGCGCTGACGCGTTCGCCAGAACTCTCAGAGTTCAGCGGCCGGGTCGCTGATTCCGGAGAAGGCCGCTGGACGGTGGAGGCGGCGATCAACGAGTCGGTGCCCGCTCCGGTCATCAGTGCCGCGCTGTGGCAGCGCTACGAATCGCGCGACGCCGGCGAGTTCACCGCCAAGGTGCTCTCGGCCATGCGAGCGGGCTTTGGCGGACACGTGGAGAAGACCTCCTAGTGCACCACGAGCTGCAGGTCTTTGAGAACGTCGACGCGCTCGCCCACGCCGCGGCCCAGTTCACCGCGCAACGAGCCCAGCTCGTACGCACCCGTAGCGATCCCTTCTCCTTCGCCGTCAGCGGCGGCAAGAGCCCGTGGCTCATGCTCGATGAACTCGCTCAGGAGAACGTGGCGTGGGACCATACAGTCATCTACCAAGTCGACGAGCGCGTCGTCCGCGAAGACAGCGACCTGCGCAACTTAAAACACCTACGTAAGTGTTTGGCCGCCACCTCGGCTCCCATCGAAGCCATGGGCGTCAACGACGCTGATCTCGAGGAAGCCTGTCGTCACTACGGCGAACTGCTGCCGACGAACTTCGACCTCGTGCACCTCGGCATGGGCCCCGACGGGCACTGCGCGTCGCTCGTTCCGAACGATCCAGTGCTCGCCGTCGTCGATCGACTCGTTGCACTGAGTGGCCCCTACCAAGACAGTCGTCGCATGACCCTCACCTACCCCGCGCTGGCGCGGGCCCAGCAACTCCTCTGGCTCGTGAGTGGCGAGGACAAGCGTGAAGCACTGGCGAAACTGCTCAAGGGCGACACTTCAATCCCCGCTGGTCGCGTCGAAGCGGGCGCGTCGCTCATCATGGCCGATCGCACGGCCATAAAATCATGAAGAGGACGCAGTCCGGAAAACCCAAAGGAAGTAAGTGAATGAGCACTCCCCCTGCACTCAATGGACGCCCCCGCCCCGACAATCACGTCATCGTGATCTTTGGCATCGGGGGCGACCTGGCGAAGCGCAAGATCCTTCCTGGTCTCTACCACTTGGCCGTGGCTGCCCTGCTCCCCGAGGACTACCGGATCATTGGCTGCGCCCGTCCCCATTCCGTGATGACCAATGAAGCGTTTCGCGAGTTCGCCTACGACGCGGTGTGCGACTTCGCCTCCGATAAGCCCTCGGGAAAAGAGTGGGACGACTTCGCGCAGCGCCTCGCCTTCGCGATTGACCCCGACGACGGACCGCAAAGCCTCCAAAAAGCCGTCGCGATGGCCGAAGAGGAGATCGGCGGCGAAGTGCGTCGTCTCTTTCACCTCGCCATTCCACCGAACGCCATGCCAGAAGTCATCCAGCTCCTCGGCACCAAGGGACTGAACAAGAACGCCCGCGTAATCTGTGAGAAGCCCTTCGGCGTCGATTTGGCGTCGGCGGTCAAACTGAACGCCGAAATCACCGAGTACTTCGCCGAGACCCAGATCTTTCGCATCGACCACTACTTGGGTAAGGAGTCCATCGACAACATCCTTGCGCTGCGTTTCGCGAACGAGCTCTTTGAGCCCCTCTGGGGTCGCAATCACGTGAAGTACGTCCAGATCGACGTTCCCGAGACGCTCTCTATTGAGGGTCGCGGCGCGTTCTACGAGGGCACCGGGGCCTTTCGCGACATGGTCGTCACGCACCTCTTTCAGGTGCTCGGCATTCTCGCCATGGAGCAGCCCACGTCGCTCACCGCCCGTCCACTACGCGACGAGATCGACAAGGTCTTTGATTCCCTGCGCGTTCTCGACCCCAAGGAAGTCCTTCGAGGTCAGTACGAGGGCTACCTCGATGAGGACGGCGTGGCGCCCGACTCGACCACCGAGACCTTCATTGCCCTTCGAGCCTGGGTCGATAACTCTCGCTGGATGGGCGTGCCGTTCTACCTGCGCACCGGCAAGTGCCTCGCCGTAAGTAACCAGATGATCACGATCGGACTACGCGAACCCGTTATGGAGATCTTCCCCGACCAAAAGGGCGCCGAGCACTCCGACGCCAACAAACTCATTATCGACTTCGTGGACCCCGGCTCGATCCACGCGTACTTCTTGGCGAAGCAGCCCGGTCCCGAGATGACCCTCGGTCTAGCCAAGATGCACTTTCACTACCGCGATACCTTTCAGGAAAAGAACAACCTCGAGGCGTACGAGCGACTGCTCCTCGAAGTCATGTTGGGCAACCAGGCACTTTTCACTCGTTCCCACGGCATCGAACGACTGTGGGAAGTGGCCGCGCCACTGCTCGAAAACCCTTCGCTCGTCGAGACCTACCCCAAGGGGTCGTGGGGTCCCAAGGCCATCGAAGATGTGGTCGCGCCCGACCACTGGACGATGCCCGAGTGAGCGACGCCAAGATTCGACTTGTACTCTCCGACGTCGACGGCACGCTTGTCACGTCCGAGAAGGAACTGACCACGGACGCGGTGCGCGCCGTGCAGCGCTTGAAAGAGGACGGGGTACTTTTCGCGGTCGCTAGCAGACGACCACCGCGGGGCCTCATCATGCTGATCGACCCCCTCGATCTCACGACGCCCCTCGCGGGCTTTAACGGCGGCCTTATCGTCGACCGCGACATGCGCACGTTGCGAGAGTTGACCATTCGCGACGAGCTCGTTGGTCCAATAATCGAGGTGCTACTCGAGCACAAACTCTCGGTGTGGGTGTACCAGGGCACCGACTGGTTCGTCCTTGACCTCGACGATCCCCACGTGGCCCACGAGTCAGCGGTCTGTCAGTTCGGCCCGTCCCAACTGGAGAGCTTTGACGACGTGCGCGGCGACATCATAAAGGTTGTGGGCGTGAGCGACGATCCGACAACGGTCGCCACCACCACCGCCGTCCTCAGTGATCGATTCTCGAGCGACGTGTCCGCGACCAGCTCTCAGACCTACTACATCGACGTCATCCACCGCGACGCGAATAAGGGAAGTGTGGTCGACTATCTCGCGAAGTCTCTCTCCATTGAACCCAGCGAGATTGCCACCATTGGCGACATGGCGATCGACGTTCTCATGTTCGAACGTTCAGGGCTCAGCATCGCCATGGGCAACGCCAGCGACGACGTCAAGCGTGCGGCCACGTTCGCCACGAAGTCGAACGACGATAACGGGTTCGCCGACGCCGTCGAGAACTTCATCCTTCGCGCCTCGTCCTAACTAGCGGAACGGTCGACTCCGGGCCGCGTCGTCACCACGTCGTGACGCGCTGCCACGTCGTTCCTCCGTCGATGGTCCGAACCAGTCGCGTCGTCGTGCCATTGGTGTCACAGATGGCGTAAGCGTGAAAAACGGACATGAAGACTGCGGAATCCACCGCGGGACAGGCCAACTCTCCTATCGCGTGCACCCGTCTCGCCCCAACGTTTAATCGGTAGATATTTCGAGGGGTGTTGCCACTATCTAAGTAGGCGAAGTCGTAGCCCGCCGTCGCGAAGAACCCCCCGCCGGTGTTCGAGTACTCGCGGCGAACGAGCGGGTGCCACGTCCACGTTCGACCCGCGTCACTCGAAAAGTAGAAGGACGCCAACATGCCGGTGGGGCACTCGGCCCAGACCTCCTTGGTCGACACCGCGGTGAGATCACAGCCCGACACGCTGACGAGCTTCGCGTGGACACTCTTCGTGAACGTCACTCCCCCGTTATGAGAGGTGAAGAGGAGTGGCGCGCTCTTCGACTGCTCGCAGAAGAAGACGTTCTCTCCGTAGGCGCCGATCGTGCCGGCGGAGTAGCCCTCGTCGAACGACGTGAAGGGAATCGTCGCGCCCGACCACGTTCGAGCCGAAAGTGTTGAGTGATCAAGCTGGAAGTCAACGCAACCTCTCTTTCTCTTCGTGCAGTTCGAGAACAGTGCGTAGAGATGATCACCGGCGGCGGTTAGTCCTTCGATGCTGTCGCCCGTGGGGATCTTGACCTTGTGCCACGTGGTGGCTCCGTCGAAGGTCGCGTAGAGCAGCTGGGCCTGCGAGGAGCCCACCAACGCGTAACCAATGAACGCCGACGCAAAGACCAGCCCGAGTAGTGAACCGGTGACCCTACCCGCGATCGCGCGTACCGGGGGCAACGTCACTTTGGTGAACGTGGGATCCGGGTCGATCGTACTTTCGACCGTGTCGTACGCTCGATAGAGACGAAGACAGAGTGACCGAGGACACGGCACCGAACCAACGACGTACAGTGTGCCCGTGTGATTGGCGCGCGCCAACATTAGTGGCACCACGTTCTTCGAGGACGTACCCGTGGCGCTCGCCGTACCAGTGTTACTGGCCCACGACAACACGAGAACTGCCAAGAGCAAGAGCGTCACACCGCGACGAAGAACATGACCAAGCCGCAAGCGTGAACCCATGATGCCAGCATGCCTTTCTCTTTATTCCAAAGACTATGAAACGCGAAAGACCCCCACCTTTCGGTGGGGGTCTTTCTAGAAATCCCGGCGGCGACCTACTCTCCCAAGGAGGAACCCCTAAGTACCATCGGCGCAGGTGGGCTTGACTGCTGTGTTCGGAATGGGAACAGGTATATCTCCACCGCCATAACCACCGGAAACTGTGCGCCCGATCTCTCTCGAGATCAGAACCGGCGTCGCCGGCTCCTTGAGCGTCCTAGAACGAGCACGAACATCAAACTCCAAGCCCTCGGCCGATTAGTACCGGTCAGCTGAATGCGTTACCGCACTTACACTTCCGGCCTATCAACGTGGTCGTCTGGCCACGGGCCTTACCTGGTTAACCCAGTGAGTGAATTTATCTTGAAACGGGCTTCGCACTTAGATGCTTTCAGCGCTTATCCCACCCGCAGGTCGCAAAACAGCCATGCCCTTGGCAGGACAACTGTCACACGAGAGCTGCGTTCGTCCCGGTCCTCTCGTACTAGGGACAACCTTTCTCAATTCACTTACGGCTGCATCGGATAGGGACCGAACTGTCTCACGACGTTCTGAACCCAGCTCGCGTACCGCTTTAATGGGCGAACAGCCCAACCCTTGGGACCGGCTTCAGCCCCAGGATGCGACGAGCCGACATCGAGGTGCCAAACCTTCCCGTCGATATGGACTCTTGGGGAAGATGAGCCTGTTATCCCCGGGGTACCTTTTATCCGTTGAGCGACGGCGCTTCCACAAGCAACCGCCGGATCACTATGCCCTACTTTCGTACCTGCTCGACCTGTAAGTCTCGCAGTCAAGCTCCCTTGTGTCATTGCACTCAACAGCTGATTGCCAACCAGCCTGAGGGAACCTTTGGGCGCCTCCGTTACATTTTAGGAGGCGACCGCCCCAGTCAAACTACCCGCCTGACGCTGTTCCTGATCCGGATCACGGACCAAGGTTAGGGTTCCGGTGCAGAAAGGGTGGTATTTCAACGTTGGCTCCACACCGACTAGCGCCGATGCTTCAAAGCCTCCCACCTATCCTACACAAACTGAACCAAAACCCAACATCAAGTTGTAGTAAAGGTGCACGGGGTCTTTCCGTCCTGATGCAGCTAACGAGCATCTTTACTCGTACTTCAATTTCGCCGGGTCTGTGGTTGAGACAGTTGGGAAGTCGTTACGCCATTCGTGCAGGTCGGAACTTACCCGACAAGGAATTTCGCTACCTTAGGACCGTTATAGTTACGGCCGCCGTTTACTGGGGCTTAGGTTCTCAGCTTCGCTCGAAAGCTAACCGATCCCCGTAACCTTCCAGCACCGGGCAGGCGTCAGAGCGTATACGGCGTCTTACGACTTAGCACGCTCCTGTGTTTTTGGTAAACAGTCGCTTCCCACAATTCTCTGCGACCTTTTCACGCTCCGGACGCGAAGTCCTTCACGCTAATAAGGCCATCCTTCTCCCGAAGTTACGGATGCATTTTGCCGAGTTCCTTAACTACAGTTCTCCCGATCGCCTTGGTATTCTCTACCCGCCCACCTGTGTCGGTTTGGGGTACGGGCACCGTGTCAACTCGCTAGAAGATTTTCTTGGGAGCATGGAATCAGTGACTTCGCC
>OCZT010000138.1_pt1 | contig 67465 bp, 63 predicted proteins | sample 1539031 | NCBI WGS metagenome assembly OCZT01 (sample SAMEA3539308, study PRJEB22396) | soil metagenome | biome: tundra; feature: field; material: soil | place: USA | collected 2010-05 | depth 0.15 m
GCTGTGCCGGTGCGTATCCTTTGGCCCGCCCGAACGCAATTGCATTAATAGCCAGGATCCAGGTTATAAAAATGCCCGTAACAGTCAATATTGCCCAGTTGATCCGCTGATCTTTATATATTTTTCTTATTACAACGTCAATTGATGATAAAAGGAATAATATTGAAGCAACGATCAGTAATAGAAGGTTTGTAATAACGGGTTTGTTTTGTTTAAGACCGATGCCTGCGAATTTATTCATATAAGCTTTGATCAATACAATATCTTCAGCACCAAGCTGAAATCCTTTATGCACTTGCTTCATCTTCGGACCGGCCGGTTTAAGCAGAACTTTTCTTAAATCCAAAGAACTTTTTTCTAAATACTTCCTGGAAATCTCCAGAGCGTCGGGATTCCAGTTTAATGTATCTGATACACGTGTATTATGACAATCTGCACAATTAACTGATTTATCCCCCAGGTAGACCAGACCGAAAAAAAGCCTCTCCCCCCTCCTAAGGTCTTCAGAGCTAAAAATGGTCCGTTTATATATTGTTGAATCAGATGATACGTGACTTATACTGTCTTTTACAGGAAGATTGAGACTATCCTTCCCATGAACTTTAGTTGTATCCTTAACATGGATCCGGGTTGTATCTTTTGGCTGAATTTTATTTGTATCTGCTGTCTGAAAAGAATTTGACAATAAGGTTGCATAAATAATAAATAAGAAGATAAGTGTGAGTAAATATCTAATTTTTCCTGCAGGAGAATCCTTGCTCATGGTACTAAATTATAGAGTATTTAATGCAACCCATCTGAATTAAATTTAACTCTCCCCTCCAATATTCAACAAAATCAAAAATATAAAAATGATTGATATATTCTTGTCCCTTGCAGGTTTTTATTAAATTCAATAGAATAATTATTTAATCTTTCCCAGGCAGGAATTGAAATAATTTGTTTTCAATTCAGTTATAATAAAAAACTTAATATTGTGCGATTTTTATATTCCGTCTTTATATCTTTGCTAATTCACTGAAATTTGTACCGACCAATATCATTTGATTTTTATAATTAACCTGCTAAGCTATGAAAAAGATCTTTCCCCTTTTGTTTATACTAATTCTTTCCACAGGTTTTTTTACCGGTTGCAAGAAGGATAAAGGAGAACCACCTGTCTTACCACCTCAGGAATCCATGAATATTGATTTCACCAATTTTATCTCTATAACAAAATCTGAGGCCCTGATAACCGGACAAAAAGGTACCACAAACAGCAACTGGGTGTATGCAGCAACTACTGCTGGGGTTTGGAATTTGATTATAAATACAACGCTGGCTGTTCCTGTAGCCGCATTTAAAGCAGCAGTTAATCAGGTTCCGGTGTATATTTCAACAAAAAACTGGCAATGGAGCTACACTGTTACTTTACCGAGTGGTACTTATAAAGCAAGACTTACAGGTCTGATTAGGGCCAGCGATGTTCAGTGGAAAATGTATATTACCGGCCAAAGTTCAGATGTTTTTGCAGAATTTCTATGGTTTGAAGGCACTTCCAAACTAGATGGCACCGGTGGTCAATGGATTATCAATCAAAGTGCCTTGTCGCCTGTGGCATTTCTTCAGATTGACTGGACAAAACCCGGCACGACGATTGGAACCGTAACATATACTTTTGTGAAAGCAGGAGACGCTTTTAATACAAGTTTTATTGAATATGGATTGACTTCTAATGTTTTAAATGCCTACTATACAATTCATTATTATACTGGTGTGAAATTTTCAGATGTTAGTATTGAATGGAGTACAACCGCTCATAATGGTCATGTGAAATCGCTTGAATATCTTGGAGATACCAACTGGTATTGTTGGGACGCAAATAAAGTCAATACCATATGCCAATAATTGATAAACAATATGATAAAAATCCCGGAAATTCCGGGATTTTTTATTAAATGAAACTAAGATAATCAGATAGTCTGCATTTATCCACTAACCCGAGTTTTCCCTATATCCGGATAATATGTTCTATTCCTTTGCGGTAAAAAGAATTAACCACGTAGTAACACAAAGGAATACACTAAGGCTCACTAAGGTAATGAATTAATCATTCTGAATATTGTAATCAAAATTTTTATTATTTTGCGCTCCTCAATTTTAACAGATAAATAATGTCAACAGGGAAAAAAGCTATTTTATTTATACTCCTGATCCTGCTATGTGATCAGATTCTGAAAATCTGGGTCAAAACCCATATGGAGATCGGACAGGAAATTCACCTTTTTGGTAATTGGGGAATCCTGCATTTCATAGAGAATAATGGCATGGCTTTCGGCATGGAGATGGGTGGCAAACCCGGGAAACTGGTTTTAAGCGTCTTCAGAGTTGTCGCTATCTTTGGGATAGGCTGGTTCCTGTCTTCCCTGGTCAGTAAAAAGGCAAATCTGGGACTGATTTTAGCGGTAAGCGCCATACTGGCCGGAGCAATCGGGAATATTATAGACAGCGCATTCTATGGCATGATCTTCAGTGAGAGTTTCGGACAGCATGCAGTACTTTTCCCTCACGGAGGAGGTTATTCTTCTTTCCTTCATGGAAGAGTGGTTGATATGTTTTACTTTCCGATAATTAATACTCACTGGCCACTGTGGTCGCCATTCAGGCCTGGCGAATCATTAGTTTTCTTCAGACCTGTTTTTAATATCGCTGATTCGTCGATAACCTGTGGAGTTATTTCAATAGTTTTATTTCAGAAAAAAATGTTCCGCAATTTGTCCTGAACCAGTCAAAATTGAATTAAAACTGATTATTACTACTGGCAACACCCGCTGACACAATTTAAAATTGTTTTCAGATTCTCGTGTTTCAGAAAGTACCATGTATTTTTGCCGTCTCTTTTTGAAGCCAGTACTCCCTTGTCTTTAAGTATTCCAAGATGATGTGATGCAGTCGATTGTTCTATGCCAAGCTGTTTATGTATTTCGGTTACAGTTCTCTTTCCTCCGTCTTCAAGACATCCCACAATTTTTAAACGTACCGGGTGAGCAATTGCTTTAAGCATTCCGGCGGCTCTTTCAAGACTTTCCGGATTCAGTTCTTTAAATTCCATAGTTTCATAATTTCTTCTGCAAATATATATAAATATGTGAATATGATGAATGTTCCTCTTTTTTATGTGGAAAATTATCGTGAATAAAATAACAATTAACCAAAACGCTCCCGTGAGCCACTGATTTTATTATATTTGATCGAAATAAATATATATGTCTGCTCTTACCGGGATAAAGAAACCTGTTGAAATTGAGATGGATGAGTTTGAGGTCTATTTCAGCAGGACTATGCGCAGTGACATTCCTTTACTGAATATCATTCTGAATTATATACTTCGTCGTAAAGGTAAACAGATGAGACCTTTGCTAGTCTTTCTTACTGCAAGACTGAATGGTGAGATAGCTGAATCTACTTATATTGCAGCAACCTGTATTGAACTTCTTCATACTGCATCACTTGTTCATGATGATGTAGTTGATGATGCTCATGAAAGACGTGGCTCTCTTTCAATCAATGCCCTTTGGAATTCAAAAATAGCTGTTCTTCTTGGTGATTACCTGTTGTCAACAGGAATGCATATTTGCGTTGAAAAATCACGCTATGACATGCTTGAAATAATTTCCGAAGCAGTTAAGTCAATGGCTGAGGGGGAGCTTTTACAACTTCAGAAGGCAAGAAAATTAAACATTAAAGAAGAAGACTATTATAAGATTATAATAAGTAAAACTGCAGCATTACTTTCTGCCTGTACAGCATGCGGAGCAAGATCGGTATCAGAAGACACAGAGACAATCCAGTTGATGAAAGACTTTGGAGAGAATATTGGAATTGCTTTTCAGATAAGGGATGATATTCTTGATTATGAAGGAACAGGGTTAACAGGCAAAACAGTGGGAAATGATATAAAGGAAAAAAAGATAACTCTTCCATTAATACACGCGCTGGAACAATCTGCAAACTCAAAAAAGAGGCATATCATTAACATAGTAAAAAGAAGGAAAAAAACAAGGACTGAAATAGGTGAAGTTATAAGTTTTGTGATAGATTATGGAGGCCTTGAATATGCCGAACTTAAAATGAATCAATACCGTGATAAAGCTCTGGCTATCCTGGATTCTTATCCCGAGTCGGAAGTTAAAGAATCTCTCAGGGAATTTGTTAATTATACGACATCAAGAAAAAAATAGAATCATTCAGCTTCGAGGTGAATCTGTGCAACCTGTCCAAGATCTTTAACATAATGTCTTGAACCCAGCCAGAAAAGCAAAGCTCCGATAAAAAGGATAACCGGCAGAGTTGACAACGCCGTCTGGATGTTTGTCAGATCATAAATTTTACCCATCACAACTGGGGCAGTAGAGGCTCCAAGAAGATTCTGAACTACAACTGCAATTGCATACGATGTGGCCCTTAGTCCCGGGTGAATGACATCCTGGGTAACTGATGCAGCGCCTGAAATAAAACTCATAATAAGAATTCCAAAAATCAGGAAAGCTATATATTGCACTGTCCCTTTGAGAATAGCCAGGGCCATCAAAAGGACAATTGAAGTTAATAATGTTGAGAGAGCAGGGAACATGAGCCGGGCATTCTCTTTTGTTTTTCTCCATCTGTCAGTGAGATATCCGCCCAGAGGAGCCCCCACCAGGGCAAGCACCATAACCGAACTTGCCATTTTCCCGGCAGTTTCCTGTGGAATATTCCTCATTTTTTCAAAATATGTTGGTAACCATGTGAGCATTGAGGTTGTTACAAAAACTACAGCAGCCATTCCGAAATAAGTGAAAAGAACAGATGGTTTTGAAATGAATTCTTTGATCATATCTTTCCTCTCCATCTTGATCCTGTTGCTGTTCTTGTCATAAAATGACAGGTCTACTGTTTTATAATCTTTCACGAACAAAAAGAGAATCGCAACAATCATCCCCGGTATTGCCACAATGCCAAATGCATGTTTCCACCCCAGTTTTACGGCAATGATCCCTCCCAGAAGAACTCCTATTGCCGAGCCTAAAGGAATTGAAGCATTCCAGAGTCCCATCATCCTGGCTCTTCTGTCAATCGGATATAATCCAGATATCATAGCGCTTCCTCCCGGAGCATAACCTGCTTCCCCTACGCCTATTAACATTCGGGCCATAAATAGCTGCACAAAATTTCCGGTTAAGGCACAGATCGCGGTAGCAAAACTCCACATAATTGCCATTACTCCTATTGTTTTTGTTCTGCTCCACCTGTCAACAAGAATGGAGATTGGAAAAGTAAGAATGACAATTGCCCAGTAAACAGCCGATATCAGCAAACCACTCTGGGTATGTGTAATTCCCCAGTCTTTCTCAATTGATGTAAACATCGATGTCACAATCATTCTGTCTATATAGTCAAACATATATAACAAAAACAGTAACATAAAAACATAGTCGGAGTATCTCCTTGAGAATAAATACCCTGTGCGGTCTCCTGTCTTTTTCATTCTGACTTTAGTTTGTTAAACCTCAATCCCAAGTAAATAAAAATAAATGTCAGTTTGATTTTTTGTTGTATTTTTAAGTCTTTATACTTAGGGGAAGACGTTTGGAGTGACGCCCCCTGGCCGCTTCGCGTCCGTCCCCCTTTAGGGGGACTAATTCTGTGATGTTAATTGTAATTACACTCTGTTGCAGAGTATTAGCCCCCTATAGTGGGGAAGAGGGGGCAAAACTCCAGCACTTTGAATTAAATTTATTACCTTTTCATGTTGAATTATAAAATTATAAGAACCTATGACAACTTTAAAACAAATTAATGAATTTCTTGATTCACAGCCCGTTGCTTTGGTTGGAGCATCGCGCAATCCCAAAAAATTTGGTTACGCCGCTTTCAAAGAACTTAAAGAAAAGGGGATGAAAATTATTCCGGTAAACCCACTGGCTTCTGAAATAATGGGCGAGAAATCTTATCCCAATGTAAAAATGCTTCCACCTGAAGTGCAGAGCATAATTATCTTCACAAAAAAAAATCAAACGGTATCAGTGATACGCGATGCCAAAGAAAGAGGGATTAAACAGATTTGGATCCAACAGATGTCAGACAGCAAAGAAGCTCTCGAAGAAATTAAAGACTCAGGTATGAATGTCATTACCGGACAATGCATACTCATGCACTTCAAGCCTCACAGTATCCATAAGTTTCATGGAAGTCTTAAAAAGTTCTTTGGCAGTTTTCCAAAATAATGACAGAAGAAAAAGTTCCATACAATCTTAGATTTATTGTCAGGGATTATGAATGTGATCTTCAAGGTGTTGTAAATAACGCTAATTATCAGCACTATCTTGAACACGCAAGGCATGAATTTCTTATCTCCAAAGGAGTAAGTTTTGTTGAGCTTCATGACGAGGGAACAGATCTTATTATCACAAAGGTGGAAATTGAGTATAAATATCCGCTTAAGAGTCGTGATGAATTCTTTGTTACAGTGAACCTTCAGAGAGAAGGAAATGCCAGGATACTTTTCATTCAGGACATATACAGGTTACCTGATTTAAAGCTTATTGCAAAATCAAAAGTAACCGGAGTGGCAACAAAAAAAGGAAAGCCGGTTCATCCCGGAAACCTGATTTTTAAACTTGGCTTGGAAATATGACTCCAGCTCTATAGATACATGAAATGAAATCAAAATCATTCTTCTCCGGCAATCTGGCCTTCCTTGTTCTGATGATGGCTTTTTGTTTCCCTTGCTATGCACAATCGCCTGATGGGCTAAAGCAGAAGTATAATAAAGAAGAAGTGTATATAACTATGCGTGACGGCATAAGGTTGTTTACTTCAATCTATACACCTAAAAATAAATCGGTTGCTCATCCTGTTCTTTTAAACCGTACCCCTTATGATATAGAACCCGGAGGCCCGGGCAGCTTTAATTTCTTCATGCAACTTTACAGCAGATTTACTGACGATGAATATATTATGGTTTTTCAGGATGTAAGGGGAAAGTATATGAGTGAAGGAGCTTTCGAAGATATTCGTCCAGTAATCCCTTTAAAAAAGAGCGATAAGGATATTGATGAATCGACTGATACCTGGGATACAGTGGATTGGCTTGTAAAAAACATAAAGAATAATAACGGGAATGTTGGAATATTTGGAATTTCCTACCCGGGTTTTTATTCTACAATGGGACTCATAAATGCACATCCCGCCATTAAGGCAGTATCACCCCAGGCTCCGGTAACAGCATGGTTTATGGGCGATGATTTTCATCATAACGGGGCTTTCTTCCTTCTTGATTGTTTCAGCTTTTATTATAGCAACGGACAACCCCACCGGACTCCGACCCGGAAAGGGTACCCATCATTTAAATGGCCTGTCCCCGACAGCTACGAGTTTTTCCTTTCCGTTGGAGCTGACAAAAACATTGTTCCTGAATTTCTGGGTGACAGTATCAAATTCTGGAATGATGCCTTTTCACATCCTGACTATGACGATTTCTGGAAAGCAAGAGATCCCAGGCAATTTCTGAAAAATGTTACTCCGGCTGTTATGACAGTGGGCGGATGGTTCGATGCTGAGGATCTTTATGGCACTCTGCATACTTATGAAGCAATTGAAAAACAGAATTCTCCATCGGTAAAGAATTTTCTTGTGATGGGTCCATGGTCGCATGGACAGTGGGCTTTTGGCAAAGGGAATAACCTTGGAAATATTTACTGGGGATTTGATGCGAATAATAAATTCCAGACTCTTGAAAAAAAATTCTTCGACTTTTATCTGAAGGGAGAAGGCAAGGATAAAATGGATGAAGCCACAATATTTGTTACCGGATCCGATGAGTGGAGAAGTTTTGACACATGGCCGCCTAAAAATGTCGTTGAAAAAAGTCTTTATTTACAGCCTTCGGGAGCTCTTTCATTTTCTGCTCCTGAATCAACAAACAATTTTGACGAATATGTTTCAGATCCCATGAAGCCTGTTCCATATGCTGAAGCTGTTCACGTCTACCGTACAGCTGAATATATGACTGATGATCAGAGATTTGCATCACGCCGGCCGGATGTCATGGTATATCAGACAGATATTCTCCAGGATGATATAACATTAACCGGCCCGCTGACCGCTGATCTGTTTGTCTCGACTACCGGAACGGATGCGGATTATATTGTAAAATTAATTGATGTTTTTCCTCCTGAAACCAAAGCTGATATATCAACAGATGTTAAAGTTCCTCTCGGGGGATATCAGATGCTTGTCCGAGGGGAAGTGTTCAGGGGAAAATATCGTAACAGCTTTGAAAAACCGGAACCTTTTATACCTGGAAAAGTAACCGAAGTAAGATACGGGATGCCTGATATTGCCCATACTTTTAAAAAAGGACATCGGATTATGGTTCAGATTCAAAATTCATGGTTTCCTCTAGTTGACAGAAATCCGCAAAAATTTATTGATATTTACACTTGTTCAGACAGCGATTTTCAAAAAGCAACCCAGAGAATTTATCATGATACCAATTATTCTTCCAGTATAATAGTCAACATTTTACAGTAACCATTTGTTGTACACTTGTTATATAATATTGTAGTCCAATTCACCCTCTTCCCTCCCGATAGTTATCGGGACTTTCCCCACAAGGTAAGGGGATTAGATATATTTGTATTTAAATTAAAATATATTATAATATGGCAAAAAGAAATCTTACACGAAGACAATTCGTCACAACTACTCTAACCATTGGAGCTGGTTCGGTTTTGCTTGGGAAAACTGCATTACGTTTTCCGGCAGCGTCAAAAGAGTCATTTGCAGATCCCTTCCAGGTTATTACTTTAGGTAAGTCGGGATTGAAATCAACGCTTCTTGGAATGGGAACCGGATTCAGCGGATATAACAGGTCTTCAAATATAACTAGGGCCGGTGTCGCGGAATCAATAATACGTCAGGCATATGAAAAAGGAATTCGCTTTTTTGATTGTGCTGACAGTTATGGCACGCATCCATTTACTGCAGCTGCACTTAAAAGTGCTCCAAGGGAATCTTACACTCTGAGCTCCAAAATCTGGGTAGGTCCGGGAGGTATACCCGATAAAGAACGTCCAGATGCAGATGTTGTTATTGATCGCTTCCGGAAAGAACTTAAGACAGATTATCTCGACCTGGTGCAGATCCACTGCATGACAGATCCCCATTGGACTGACAAGCAGAAAAAGCAAATGGATATTCTTGAAAACCTGAAGGTTAAGAAAGTAATCAGGGCACATGGTGTATCAGTTCATTCGCTTGACGCAATGGAGGCTTGTATCGGGAACCCCTGGGTAGATATTGTTCATGTCAGGATCAATCCATTCGGAGAAGTCATGGATAAAAGTGATCCGGCCAGTGTAATTCCTGTAATTTCAAAGCTTCATAAAGAAGGAAAAGGTATTATCGGTATGAAACTGATTGGTAACGGCAACTTCAAAAATGATTCTGAAAAAATAGATGCATCACTTAAATATGTTCTCGGGCTGGGAACCATTGATATGATAATTGTGGGATTTGAATTACCTGAACAGATAGATAATTACATCGGAAGAGTCAAAAAAGTCAGGATCTAGGAACAATGGTTTTCTTCCCTTTGTGATCCTTAGTGGTAAAAAAAAATCATTTAACCACAAAGGAACGCTAAGAAAAACACTAAGGAACACTAAGAAAAAATATAAAACCAAACTAATCAATCAGTTATTTATCTAACTTAATAAATTGCTGATTATATTCCCATTAGCAAATATCGTTCTTGCTTTTGTCCAAAATAAGGGTCTCGATGAAATAATTCAGCCTGGAGCTAAGGTTGAAAAGCCTGTTGACGGATTTTTGTTTACTGTAGGTCCCGCTGCCGATGCAAAAGTGAATGCCTGTTTTGGTGATGAAGATATGAAATGCCTGTTTATCACTGCTGATAAAAGCCTTTATAGGATACGAACAAAGATAAAAGCAGCCTATTGATCCTACGATTTTGTATCCTGGTCAAAACATTTATCATTTTAACATTTTCCTGCAATAAAATTATTTATTATTGTAATCTGATCTAAAATTTTCAGAACCTGATTTTTTCTGACATATATTTAAAAAAATGGAGTTTTTGGAAGGAACCCGTAGGGCTGATATTAAGCCAGGTATAGACGTTAAGGTGGAACTGACTGAAGATAAGCGAACCGGACGGCTTACCGAAGGTAAAGTTAAGGAAGTCCTTACTTCTTCTCCAAATCATCCTCACGGTATAAAAGTTATGCTTGAGAATGGTCTTGTAGGAAGAATAAAACAGATAATCTGATTCTGCATATTTTACCAACAATCAAAAAATTATCTAAATTTGACCTCCTTGAAAACAATTTGTTTTCCGGAAGTACTTTTTAGATAATTGTACTAATCAGTATAAGATGAAGTATGAAGATTTTATTGTTAGTTCACTCGGTAAAGGGAACGTGGTATCCCCGCTAAAACATACGCGCCGTGTGGAAAATCCTGTCTATAAATTTGTAGATGACAGCGAAAGAATTTTATTTGATGTTTCTCTTGATTATTTCAACAAATGCAAAGAGACTGGAAGTTCTCCGGTCTCTTTCGAGAAAGCCGGCCCGCGAGAAAATATCTTTTTCGAACCTGCCAAAACGAAAGTCGGGATTGTCACCTGCGGAGGATTATGCCCTGGATTAAATAATGTAATACGTAGCCTTGTTAATGAGTTATATTACAGGTATGGTATCAGCCGGATACTTGGAATACAATATGGATTTGAAGGATTAATCCCGTCATATAACCATCCTGTTATTGAATTAACTGCGCCTTTGATCAGCTATATTCATCTCACCGGTGGAACTTTTCTGGGATCTTCAAGAGGCATTCAGGATGTTGAAAAGATGGTTGATTCTCTTGAGATCATGAATATTAATGTGCTCTTTTGCATAGGTGGAGATGGTACATTGCGTGGAGCTCATGCAATACATAAAGAAATAGTAAAACGGAAATTAAAAATATGTATTGCAGGTATTCCTAAAACAATTGATAATGATATTGATCTGATTCAGAAATCTTTTGGTTTTGAAACTGCATTTTCTATTGCTAATGATATTATCAGGAATGCACACAATGAGGCATCAGGCGCATTTAACGGTATTGCCCTGGTCAAACTTATGGGGAGAGATTCGGGATTTATCGCAGCCAATGCTGCATTAGCAATACAGGAGGTGAACTTTGTTCTGATTCCTGAAATTACTTTTGATCTATATGGCCAGCGCGGATTTCTCCATATTCTTAGAAAACGGCTTGAAGAAAGACACCATTCTGTTGTCGTCGTTGCTGAGGGTGCCGGTCAGGAGTTTTTCGAATGTTCAGATGAAAATAAAGATGTTTCAGGCAATAAAAAATATAAAGATATTGGTATCTACCTGAAAGATAAAATCTCAGAAGAGTTTGAAAACAAAGGATTTCCTTATTCAATTAAATATATCGATCCAAGCTACATTATCAGAAGTGCTCCGGCCAATGCAAACGACAGTAAGTTCTGCAATCTGCTGGCCCAGAATGCAGTTCATGCGGCACTTTCAGGTAAAACTGATTTTGTTATCGGTTTCTGGAACAACCAATTCACCCTGATGCCGATAGAAATGGTGGTTGCCAAACGGAAAAAAATAGATGTTGAAGGTGAATTGTGGTGGAATGTCCTTGAGGCAACCGGCCAACCAATAAGCTTGAAAAATCCCTGATATGGTAAAGAACATTATTTTTGACCTTGGAAATGTATTAATCAGTTTTAAACCTTCGGAATATTTTGAGAAGAATAATTACCCTGAAGTTATCAAGACTACAATTCTTTCGGATATTTTCGGCAGTAAGGAATGGCTTATGCTTGATAACGGAGAAATCACAACTCCGGAAGCAATAGATGCGATTGCCAAAAGATCACCTCTAAATAAGGAAGAAATAGACCATATTTTCAATTTACGTACCGATTTAATGTTTCCCCTCGACCAGAACGTCAGACTTCTTCCAGGGCTAAAAAAACGTGGTTTCAGGCTATATTATCTGTCTAACTTCCCACTTGATATTTTCGATGAGATAAAATCGGGATATTACTTTTTTAAACATTTCGATGGTGGATTAATTTCAGCAGAAGTGAAATTCTCAAAACCGGATATAGGGATCTACAAAACTCTGCTTGAAAAATATTCTCTTATACCGGAAGAATGTCTTTTCATTGATGATGCTGAAATAAATGTTAAGGCAGCAGAAGCAATCGGTATGAAAGGTCTGATAACCCATGGCTCGCCTGAGATTTCAAAAGAGATTGAGGTGGCCCTTAAGAATTCCAAAGGGAAGTAAACACTCATCTTCCTTCGGGCATCCAGATCTTATAAATGAGATTTGATTCGGGATTAATCCCCCACTTCCCTTCGGGCACCTCCACCGGAGGGGGAGGAAAATCTCATTTACCTATTGAAATTTATTTGTGTGAAAGAATCTCTCCCCACCTTGGGGGGAGCGCCCAAAGGGCGAGAGGGGGTTTATCCCAATTAGCCAATCCTGCGTTAAAAATTCGTGCCCAATTGTCCGGATTGTCAATAATATTCAATTCTCGCAGACTTAAGCGATTAAATAATCAGGCTTAATCATCACAATATGAATTATTTAAACTAATTAATTTAAAAATTGTTCTACGTGGAAATTGTGGCTATTTCCTGAAATATTCCGATAAAATAGCACTTTTCGCAGAGCCAACCAGATTTTCAAGTTCTTCTCCGGAGGCACTTTTTATTTTATCAACCGAATCAAAATGTTTAAGCAAAATCTCTTTTGTCTTTGGTCCGATTCCTTTTATCTGATCAAGATCAGATTTTATCATTTCTGAAGAACGTTTGTTGCGGTGAAAATTAATGCCGAACCTGTGCGCTTCATTTCTTAGTTGTTGAATGATCTTAAGGCTTATTGAATTTTTGTCAAGATATATTGGTACGCTATCTCCCGGAAAATAGATTTCTTCAAGTTTTTTTGCAATTCCGATCACAGTAATTTTTTCCCGCATACCTAGTTTGTCAATGCTTTTCATTGCTGACGACAGCTGCCCTTTTCCGCCATCAATAATTACTAGTTGAGGTGGCTTTTGATTTTCCTCAATCATTCTCCGATAACGCCTGTATACAATTTCCTCCATCGAAGAGAAATCATCAGGACCGGTTACCGTTTTAATATTAAAATGGCGGTATTCATTTTTACTCGGTTTCGCGTTTTTGAATACAACGCATGCTGCCACCGGATTGGTACCCATTATATTTGAATTGTCGAAACATTCAATATGAACCGGTAAAACAGGCATATGAAGATCATTTTTTAATTTCTCCAGGTTTTTCCCCGTCCGAACCTGCGGGGAGTGTTCCATCCTTTTCTTTTTTTGTTCCAGTTTATAGTAAATAGCGTTACGTTCAGCCAGTTCAAGAAGCTTATGCTTTTCACCCGCTTTGGGCACAGTATATATAACTTTATCCAGAAGAATATCGGGTTTGAAGGGCAAGATAATTTCAGGTGAATCACTTAAAAGCCTTTGTCTGATTTCAGTGATGGCAAATCCAAGAATTGACTCCTTTTCTTCATTGAGCCTTATCTTTAGTTCGACTGTAAGAGCCTGTATAACAGCTCCATGGACTACTTTTAAGTAATTTACATAGGCGTTGTCTGACTCCTGTGTAAAGGCGAAAACATCAACATTCCTGATAGTGTTGCTTACAACTATTGACCGGCTTCTGAATCTTGAAAGAATTTCAATCTTTTCCTTAACAGATTGGGCCTCTTCAAAACGAAGCTTTTCCGAATATTTTACCATTGTCCTTTTCAGATGGTCTATTACAGATGAAATATTTCCTTTTAGAATATCTTTTATCTGATCTATATTCTCAAGGTAGTCATTTTCAGTTTGTTTACCTACGCATGGTGCCTTGCAATTTCCAAGATGGTATTCCAGACACACCTTAAATTTTCCTGCTTCAATATTGGATTTTGTAAGGTTGTGAGTACATGTTCTTAACTTATATAATTGTTTTATAAAACTTATTAGTGTTTTAACCATAAGTCCGGATGTATAAGGACCAAAATAAACTGATCCGTCCCTGACAGGATTTCTCGTGCTGAAGACTCTTGGAAATGGTTCATTTTTTACACATATCCACGGAAAGGTTTTATCATCTTTAAGTAGTATATTATATCTGGGCTGATGCTTTTTGATAAGGTTGTTCTCAAGTAAAAGAGCATCTGATTCGTTATCCACGACAATGTGCCTGATATCAGATGTCTTTCTCAGGAGAGCTACTGTTTTTCCTGATTGATTTTTTGAAAAGTAAGAGGTTACCCTCTTCTTCAGGTTTTTAGCTTTACCTACATAAATTACTATTCCAGCCGAATCAATAAACTGGTAAACGCCCGGATTATGAGGAATAAGAGACAGGATTGATTTAAATTTAACCTCCGCTGACATATGGATTGAACAAATTTGCAGTAAAGATAGTGTTTGTCTTCATTTGATGCACCCCTTGCCCGACAGTGTTAGGGTGGAGAGGTGTTTCACGTGGAACAAATCAAAATAAAATAGATAATGCAGGTCGTTTCACCCCCTCGTCCTTCATTCGGCGGACACTCCATCCAATAGGGGAGAAATTCCCTAAATTCTATTATAATTCAGCTAAATATCCGAAAATTCCCTCCTCTCCGGGTAAGGTGTCGGCCGCCTGGCGGTGCAGATGGGTTTTAAGAATGTAAGTAAATTTCTACTCCACAAACAATGATACCGGTTTGAATTTATTAACATCAAATAATCCCCGATCGCCAATTTTCAGATCAGGTATAACCAGTAATGCCATAAATGATAACGCCATAAAAGGGGCTTTCATTTTGCATCCTAAGGAATTCACCAGCTGATTAAGTTTATCATAATCATGAGCAATCTCATCGACTGAACGCGTGGTCATTATGCCGCCAATATTCAGTTGAAGTGATTCAATTGTTTTTCCTGAGGATACTGCAAGGCCTCCTTTCAGTCTGACAATTTCATTTATTGAATTTACAATGTCATGATCATTTGTTCCCACTGATATTATATTATGGCTGTCATGCGCTATTGAACTGGCAAATGCTCCCTGTTTTAATCCAAATCCTTTTATAAATCCAACAGAAGGAGGTAAATCTTTATATCTGTCTTTAACAACTATTTTTAAAAGATCGGCACCAACATCCGGATTTACATATTCAGATCCCCCTGAAGATCCATGGATCTCAGTTGTGATAAGCTCTCCCTCCTCAGCGACAATTATCCTTATATCACGAAATCTATTTTTAATCTTAATATCAGATTCATTTACCTGACCACAATTAAAGTTATTAATAGGTCTTCCCTCTATATATTTAAACATGACCTTCCCGTTGGAAAACACTCTTTTCCCCCTGATCCAGGTTGCCTGAACATTCATCTTTTCCAGGCTATCCACCAAAATGAAATCTGCAGAATCACCGGGACGCAGAAGTCCGGCATTCAGAGCATAGTGCTCTGATGGATTAATAGTGGCACTCCGAATAACATCAAATACATTAAATCCTTCTGATATCAGTCTTGCAATTAATTTATTAATATGTCGTTTTTGAAGCATTTCAGGATGCAAATCATCGCTGCATAACATAACCATATCAGGATTCGTATTGAACAATGATTTCAGTGAATTAAGATTCTTTGCTGCACTTCCTTCTCTGATTAAAATTTTCATCCCATATGAGATCTTTTCCTTTGCTTCCTCAAGACTGCTGCATTCATGATCAGTGGATATCCCCGCTTCAATATATTTTTTCAGGGTCTTGCCTGTCAAACCCGGCGCGTGTCCATCAATTGGTTTACCCAGTTCTTTTGCGTAATTCAGTTTTTTTATTACCTCATTATCATCATGAATAACACCAGGGAAATTCATCATTTCAGACAGATATTTTATTTCATGCATTCCCAGCAGTTTTCTTACTTCTTCATGATCCAGATTTGCACCGTTGCTTTCAAAAATCGTTGCCGGGACACATGATGGTGCTCCAAAGAAAAAATTTAGCGGTACCTGCTTTGCATCTCTAATCATAAATTCAACACCCTTAATCCCAAGTACATTTGCAATCTCATGCGGATCTGATACTACTCCGCAAGTACCGTGTTTCACTGCAGTCATGGCGAAAGCACCCGGAGTAACCATTGAACTTTCAATGTGTATATGAGAATCGATTAGCCCTGGCATAATAAACACATCCGGAGTGGAATTCGATCTTTCAATACTTTCAATCATTCCGTCCTTAATGCTTATACAAGCCCGATATATATTCCCTGAATGAATATCTACCAACTTTCCAGAGACCTTCATAAAAATATTTTTATTTTATTAAATAATTGTTCCACGTGGAACATATTATCTGCCCAGGTACATTAATAGTATATTAATATCGGAAGGAGAAACTCCACTGATTCTTCCTGCCTGACCAATATTTCCGGGTTTAATCTTTGTTAATTTTTGTCTCCCTTCTGTTGAAATAGAAACTAACTCATTAAAGTTAATGTCTTCAGGAATTCTTAAACTCTCCAGTCTTTTTATTTTATCAGCTACAATCTTTTCCCTTTGTATATAACCTTCATATTTAATCTTAATCTCTGCAGATTCACATATTTCTTTGAACCGATCCGAATTGACAGATTTAAGTAAATCACCACCTTTTATCATGCTAAGAAGTTTCTTTACTTCAACCTGGGGTCTGTTGGCAATTGCAATAGCTTTTACTTTCTGAGTAATTTTTTTTGTATTTACTTCCTCCAGAAATACATTAATATCATTCGGCTTAACGCTATTTTCCGAAAGAAAATCAATAACTTCTTTTATCATATTTTCTTTCTCTTCAAGATTATTTACCCGGTCTTTTTTAGCTGTTCCTAAATCAAAAGCCTTTCTAGTAAGTCGTTCATCTGCATTATCCTGTCGTAATAGTATTCTGTATTCAGCTCTCGATGTAAACATCCTGTAAGGTTCATCAACTCCTTTTGTCACCAAGTCATCTATCAAAACTCCTATATATGATTCTTCCCTTCCTAAAATAAAAGGATTATCATTTCTCATTTTAAGTACAGAATTAATTCCTGCCATCAAACCCTGCGCAGCAGCTTCTTCATAACCTGTTGTTCCATTAATTTGCCCGGCGAAATAGAGGTTTTTTATCGCTTTTGTTTCTAATGTATGAGATAATTGTGTCGGTTGAAAAAAATCATATTCAATAGCGTATCCCGGTCTGAACATTTCAACCTTTTCCAGTCCCTTAACTTTTCTCAGTGCCTTCAACTGAACTTCCAAAGGCAGACTGCTAGAAAATCCATTTACATAATATTCAACTGTATCTTCTCCTTCAGGTTCAATAAATAGCTGATGTGAATTTCTTTCTTTAAAAGTTACGACTTTATCTTCTATACTGGGACAGTACCTCGGACCGCGTCCCTTAATTCTTCCTGTGAACAAAGGACTGAATTCAAACCCCTTCCTTATTTCCTCATGAACTTCCTCGTTAGTATGTGTTATAAAGCAACTTTTTTTGTTTAACAGATTTCTGCTCTCTTTAAGATAAGAAAAAGTTTTTTCTTCATCATCTCCCTTTTGTTCCGTCATAGCGCTAAAATCAATTGATCTTCCGTCGATCCTTGCACTTGTTCCTGTTTTCATCCGTTCAACAGATAATCCAAATCCTTCCAGTTGTTCACTTAAGCCTGTTGATGATTGCTCTCCTGATCTTCCACCTTTCATTTTATTGAATCCTATATGCATCAAACCGTTTAAGAAAGTTCCGTTTGTAAGTATTACTCCTTTGGAAAAGAATCTTGTCCCAAAAGATGTTTCCACACCTATAACTTTCATTCCTTCAAGTATCAAAGAAGTTGCCTGCTCTTGCCAGATAGCAAGGTGATCTGTTTTTTCAAGAACTTTTCTCCATTCTATTGTAAATCTCTGGCGATCGCATTGAGCTCTTGGACTCCACATTGCCGGCCCTTTCGACATATTTAGCATCCTGAATTGAATCATACTTCTGTCAGTCACTATCCCTGTCATTCCTCCCATCGCGTCAATTTCTCTTACTATCTGTCCTTTTGCGATTCCTCCTATTGCAGGATTACATGACATCTGAGCAAGCTTTGTCATATCCATAGTAATCAGCAATGTTCTGGCTCCCATCATTGCAGCAGCAAATGCAGCTTCACACCCTGCATGTCCTCCCCCGACCACAATTATATCATATTCAAAATCCATTGTTCTTTTCCTGAGCTTTGTTTAACCAGAAATCTTCCATACTTCTCATTTCATCCCTGCCTGGCTCCATTAAATCATCAAATCCAACCAGATGCAAAACTCCATGAATCAATACCCGTAATAACTCCTGTTCTAAACTAACTTTATAGTTTGAAGCATTCTCTTTTACTCTATCAAGGCTAATATAAATCTCTCCATTTATTACATTATCCTCATTATAATTAAATGTAATAACATCAGTAAAGTAATCGTGTTCAAGAAACTCTACATTAATTTTTAATAGATTTTTATCGTTGGTGATTATAAAATTAAGGTCACCTGAAATCATTTCTTCTTTCCTGATGATCTCTTTTATAATTTTCATGGCTTTTCTCCATCCCTTAAGCCTGAATTTTGTATCATCATAGAATATTCTGATGCTCAAGATAAAATGTTCTTAAATGTCATTTTAACTGAATTTCCCTTTTTGCTATATTCAATTTTATCGGCAAGGTGTGACATAAGATAAATCCCCCTCCCATTAAGAGCTTCTATGTTTTCCGGTGTTGTCGGGTCTGGAACCGTTTCCGGTCTGAAGCCTGGACCTTCATCTGTAACTGTTATATGTAGTTCCTTACTTTTATAAGTAATTACTATATCCACCACTTTTCCCGGATTTGAATGGTTACCATGCAAAATTGCGTTATTAACAGCTTCCATCGCACAGACTAGAATTTTACCATAATTATCCTGTGAAATTCCGATTACTGCTGTAGTTTCATCAATTGCATTTTCCACAACTCGTAAATTTCCTACTTTTGATTCTATCCTGATCTTTTTATTCATAATCGTTTAAATGCCTTACGTTATACTAAATTTTTACACATTTGTTACACAAAGCAATTAATTTTTTGCAATCCATACTTCAGGATTAAGATATTCTTTCTCTTCACATATCATGAATTTCAAAATTGATTTATTTCCGTTCTCAGTATCACAATAAACACTGCCAATTTCCTCCTTCGTTTCAACTTTATCTCCGAGTTTAACTTTCAAATCTACAATATTTTGATAAACTGACAGGTATTTACCATGTCTAATAATTATTATCATATTGGCACCCTGTACCGAAAATATCCGTGCAACTTCACCTTTAAAAATACTTCTTACACTTGTTTTTCCTGAACTTGTAATCTCAATTCCAATATTATTTTCTGTTACATATTTTAATACCGGATGTTTCTGGATACCAAACTGACTTGTAATTATTCCTCTTTCAACAGGCCAAGGCAACCTGCCTCTATTTTCAGCAAAATTTTCTCCAATTAATTTTTGCTCCGGTGTACTTTCAGATTTCACTGTTTTTTTTCTTTCTGCCTCCATCAGCCTTGAAATTTCTTTCTCTATTTTCTCTGCAATTCTTCGCTTTTCTTCAAGATCTTTTTGCAGTTGCTTTTCCTTTTTACTTAAAGATTTTACAATTTCCTGCTTTCTTTCCTGCTCAGTCTGTAAAAGACTTTTTTGCTGCTCTTCTCTGCTTTTTAAATCCGATATTCTTGAAAGGTCATTTTGCAACCTCTCTTTCGTTGACATTATCTGGTCTTTCAACTCCATTATTATTTCCGACTCTTTCCTTCTAAACTTAGTCACCTGTTGCAAATATTTTAATCTTTTGTATCCTTGATTAAAATCTTTGGCTGATAAAATATAAACCAGCTCCGGATTTTGCTTTTGCGATTTATATGAATTAACCACAGCGCGAGCATAATCCTTTCTTAAATCAACAAGATCGCTTTCCATCATATCAATTGCAACCGTGTTTAATTCTATTCTTTCTGAAAGTAAATTTATTTCAGAACGCATTCCCCTTATCACCGATTCTCTTAAATTAAGTTTATTACCGATTATTTTCACTGCATTCATACCTTCTTCCTTCTTCTTTGAAGTAGATTTTAGCATGTTATCCACATAGGTAATTTCATTCAGAGTGGCATTTCTTTTTTCCTCCAACTCCGCCTTTGATTGACCGAACAAACAACTAATAATAACCCAGAATACAAGATTTGTAAGAATTAAATATTTCATACAAGCTTGATTAATTCATATCCCCTTCCAGGAATAAATTTTATACTTCCGTTCCATAAAAATTCTACTTTTTTAATTTTAATCCTTATATGAATATTGTGTTGATTTTCTTCAAATTCCATTATTTTAGGAACTAAATTATCCTTAATGCTTAAAAAACTATCATATTTAAATTTTAAACTTTGTTGAACATAATTATTTATTTCATTAACAGATATTACCTTTCTTTTATTACAATCAATATCATAACTCAATCTTAATCCTTTGACAAGACAATCTATTTTAAATCTGTTTTCTAAACATTTTCCCCTGTTTTCCTCATAACCTTTTTCCAGAACAATGTCTCCGAATATTAAAGGCAAACAACTAAGGTTAAATCCATACTTCTTCTCTAAATAAAAGGAATTTGCATAATACAATTTTCTATTTATCCTGTCATTTACCAGTATGCTGTCATTAGAAATATAAATTCGGGCTCCTTCAATTCCTGTCCTGCTTTTTAAACTTATAAGGTATTTGTTGGGCTTTTCAAACTTTATACTGCATGAATATTTCTCTTTCTCCTTTTCTGTTATTATTTCAATTTCTGCCTTCTCTATGTAAAAATTCAAATTTGTAATATTCTTTTCTTTTACATCTTCTAATATATTATCTGTAATATGTTTAGAGGAATATTCCGATGTAGTATTCTCTAATTTTTTGCTTATCGAACAACCTCCCAATAATGTACTCAGAATTAATATGACAGCTATTTTTCGCAATTCTTAATTTCTTTTATCAATTCTGTTTTTGTACTATCTATTTTCAGTGAAATATTCCAGTTATAAACAGCTTCCTTACATTTATTTTGCTTTTTCAGAATATATCCATAATGCTCATACCAGACAGCATCAGACTTTTCTCCTTTGCTAATTACTGATTCCATAACTTTGGCGGCCTCTTTTAACTTTCCTCTTTTATAAAGAACCCATCCATAGGTATCAAGAAAGGTTGTATTTCCTTTTTCTTTTTCGATAACTTTTCTCGCCATCACTTCGGCTTCCTTAAGATTCTTGTTCTGCTCAGCCAGGTAATACGCATAATTATTTATAACTGTAAGGTCATCATTATTATTTTTCAGTGCTTCTTCGAATGTTTCAAATGCTTTTGCATAGTCTTTCATATGGTAATAAACATCTGCTCTCATCGTAAGTACTTGAAGCATAAGATCTTTATTTTCACCTGCCAATATTTCAGCCTTTTTCAACTCTACAAGGGCAATTGAAAATTTTCCTGTCTCTAATGAACCGTTAGCATAAAGCAACTTAGCCGGAAGCGATGTATTAAACTTCATCGCACATTCTTCTCCTAAAGTATACAGTTTATTATAATTTTTTAATTGAAGATAACCTATAAGTAGCTTTTCCCAGGCATAGTAATTTTCAGGATTTTCTTTTATAATCTCTTCGAGTCTCTCTGTTGCCTCAACCACTTTATTTTCTTTTATCATCAATTCAGGGCGCAGAAGTGGAATAATATTATCGTCTTTATAATTTACTTCTAACATCATTAGCGAAATAATCTCCTTTTCTTCCAACTCTTTATCCAATTCAGGAATTTCGATAATTTTAGCCATAAGTGTTATTTTGCTTTCCTTATCAACCTTATTGTTAAGTAGAACCGTATTCAATAGAATAAACAAATCATTATACCTTTTTTCCATTAAAAGAAAATCACAAAGCTTTAACTGAACCCTTGCATCGTCAGGATTTCTGTCCAACAGCTTTTTATACACTTCAAGAGCTTTTTGATTTTCGCCCTTTTCCCTGTATATATCAGCAAGAATACCATTGTATTCAACTTCATCAGGATGTTCTTTAAGTAGCGCCATGGCCTTAACCATCGCATCATCATATTTTCCTTCTGAAATAAGATTTTTTACTGATGAAAAAGTCGATGCTTCATTTATTCCGTATTTCTTATCGAAAGATTCAAATATGGAATTTGCTTTTCCAAATTTTTTATCCTCAGCATATAGGTTTCCAAGAGTCAGCTGCAGATTCTCTTTTTCAGGGTAATATTTTATAACTTTTTCATAACAAATTATTGAACTGTCAATATTTTTTTCCTGATAATATAATCCGGCAAGCATCGTCAAATACCACATATTTTCCTCATTTATTGATAATGCCTTAATCAGGTATTTCTTTCCGTTCTTAATATCCCCGCTTCCAATTACTATCTGCGCCATCTGGTAATATGAAGCGTCACTTTTCGGGTTAATTTTAATGCATTGCTCGAGGTATTTAAGCGCGTCACCTCCATTTCCCAGAAGTTTTTGTTTAAGTGCTTCCACATAAACCTCATTAAATGCTGCAGCCTCAAAACCTACTTTTGATTTTTGACTATTACCTGAGGGACTCAAACTTTTTGAACAAAAAGAAAAACTTATAAATATAAACGCTAAAAAAAAGTAACCAATTCTGTATGATTTCATAATTAATTTTTACCTGTGTGACCAAACCATTCAACTCCTCTTTCACAATACAAAAGAATATCGACACTTTCCAATTCAGCTTTCTCCTGTTTAGCTATAACTATCTGACAGATGCGTTCACCGTCTTCAATAACGAATTTTTTAGTCGATAAGTTCACAGGAATAATACAAACTTCTCCCCGGTAATCGGCGTCTATTGCACCCAGTGAATTCAGTATGTTAACACCTTTCTTAATAGTCAGGCCGCTTCTTGGTCTTATTTGTTCTTCATATTCAACCGGTATCTCCATGAATAATACTGTAGGAACCAAAATCCTTTCCAATGGTTTCAAAATTATATCATTTTCCGGGTTTGCTCTCAATTCCATTCCTGCAGATTGTTGAGTGGAGCATTGAGTTAACTCATGTTTTGACTTTTTTATTACGTTAATTCTCATTTGTAAATTGCCAATTTTTAGTTCTAAAATTTCACAACAAATATACTGCTAATGCCTTTATCAATATGGTTAAAATTTTGTTTGGTCAAAATAATGCAATTTGAAAACCAATATTTTCTTGTATCATCCAAAGTTAAATATCTTTGCATTCACAATTGCAGAACTTTATAAACCAATTTGCAGTATTCATGAATCTCTATTTTAAAAAATCATTGTTTGTTTTTTGCTTTCTTTGCATTTTATCATGCAGTGCACCGGTTGGTAATGAGAATACAAGTGTTTCTATTAAAACCACGTTAGGTGAGATCAGGATAAAGTTATATGACGAAACACCACGTCATCGCGATAACTTTATACGGCTGATAAATTCTGGCTTTTATGATGGAATCTCTTTCCATCGTATTATTAAAAATTTTATGATTCAAGCAGGAGATCCTGCAATTAAATCCTCTTCATTAAAGAATATTCCTGACTCTCTCAGAACTTATACCATTCCTTCCGAATTCAATAATAAGTATTTTCATAAAAAAGGAGCGCTTGCTGCTGCCCGCCAGGGTAATGAGATAAATCCTGAAATGAGATCTTCAGGAACTCAGTTTTACATTGTGCAGGGAGTAAAATTAAGTGATGATGAACTTAATCTTTCGGAACAAAAAATCAACAGTAGCATGAAGCAAAATTTCTTTAACCGTTTGATAAAGGAAACATCCGATAGTGCCAGGTTAGCGAAGAAATCTCTTACGGATGCTGAGATTCAGGATATTGCCTCTGTTAAAATGTTTCAATTTCTTGCAACCTACAAAGACTACAAAATTTCTGAAGAACAGCGAAATGTTTATAAAACAATCGGAGGCACACCAATTCTTGACGGAACCTACACCGTATTTGGTGAAGTAACTGAAGGTTTGGACATTCTGGATAAAATATCTGATGTTCAGACTGATAGTAATAATAAACCATTATCTGAAGTAAAAATCATTAAAATAAAAATTGTTAAAAACTGATTTTGATTTAAAACACTTTTTCAATGCTTCAAAAAATTACAAATCTGCTAAGTGAAGTTTCCTCTTTTTCGGTAAAAAATGCCTCGGAACTTGAGTCATTCCGTCTTAAATACCTTAGTAAAAAAGGATTACTTTCTGATCTCTTCGAAGATTTCAAAAATGTACCTGCTGCAGAAAAAAAAGAGATTGGACAAAAACTCAATCTTTTAAAGCAGAATGCTCTTGAAAAATATAATTCTCTTAAAAACGAGCTTCTAAATCTTGAAGAAAAAGTTGATAGTTCCGATCTGACAAGGCCCGCTTTCCCATATTCCATCGGGTCGCGTCATCCTATTTCTATTGTAAGAAATGAATTAATAGACATATTCACCCGGATAGGCTTTACTGTTTCGGAAGGTCCCGAGATAGAAGATGACGATCATGTCTTCACAAAATTAAATTTTGCTCCGGAGCATCCGGCAAGAGATATGCAGGATACTTTTTATATTTCCAGAATTTCTTCTGAAGATTCGAGTCCGGAAGATATTCTACTCCGTACTCATACATCTTCTGTACAGGTAAGGGTTATGCAGAATCAAAAACCGCCTATCCGTACCATTTCACCTGGCAGAGTGTTCCGTAATGAAGCTATTTCAGCAAGGGCTCATTGTATATTTCATCAGGTCGAAGGTTTATATATTGATGAAAATGTATCCTTTGCAGATCTGAGACAGACGTTACTTTTCTTTGCAAGAGAGATGTTTGGAAAAGAGACAGAAATAAGGCTAAGGCCATCTTATTTCCCTTTCACAGAGCCTTCTGCAGAAATGGATGTTAGTTGTAAGATTTGTGGTGGAAAAGGTTGTAATGTATGTAAGCATACCGGTTGGCTCGAGATTCTGGGTTGTGGTATGGTACATCCAAATGTTCTTGAAGCCTGTAATATTGATAGTCAGAAATATACCGGTTTTGCTTTTGGAATGGGAATTGAACGGGCAGCTATGCTTAAATACGGAGTTAATGATCTGCGTTTGTATTTTGAAAATGATCTCAGGTTTTTGGATCAATTCAAGAGCGCTTATTAGCTAATTTGAACATTTAAATAACGATAGTGTTACTATTTTCATTATAATTTAACATACGAAATGAAACAGCAAGAAATTCACATCCCGCTGTGTGACAGTTGTTCGCTTGAATCAGGATCGATTTTTAAATATCTTACTCCTGACGAAGTTGAGGCACTTAACTTTGAGAAGGATTTCAGGCAATATAAACGGGGCGACATTCTTTATCAGGAGGGTAACCGGATAAGCGGGTTCTTCTGTATTAACAGTGGCATCATTAAAGTATTTAAAACGGGTTTTGATGGAAAAGAACAGATAATCAGATTTGCAAAAAAAGGAGATATTATTGCATACCGGAGTGTTCTGAGCAATGAGCTTGCATGTACTTCTGCTAAAGTTATCGAAGATTGTCACGTTTGCTTCATCCCTTCGGAAATTCTCATATCCTTCATAAAATCCAATCCTGCCTATGCTCTGGAGCTGCTTAAACTTGCCTGTAATGAGTTAGGTGAAGCTAATTCATTTATAACGGATATAGCTCAGAAAACCGTCAGGGAGAGACTTGCAGAAATAATTCTTCTTCTGGTACATGATTTTGGCCTTGATGATGAGCAATTTCTCAACATCTCTCTTACCCGGGAAGAGCTGGCCAATATTGTAGGGACTGCGACAGAGTCAGTCATCAGGTTATTATCGGAGTTTAAGTCTGACAAACTGGTTGAATTAAACGGAAGAAAAATTAAGATCTTAAATACAAAGGGGCTGGAAAAGATCAGTAATGTTTTTAACTAGTTGTATTAAAATTTCCCCAATACTAATCAGCTAAAGCCTTTGTGATCCTTTGTGAAATCCTTAGTGTCCTTCGTGGTTAATTTTTTTTACCACTAAGGATCACAAAGTAGTACACAAAGTAACACTAAGGTAATAAGTTAAAAGGCTCGATTTAAAACAGTGTCCCCGGCTTGTCATGTCCGAATTGCTTTCCAAGATGTCTATATGCATGTTCTGTGGCTTCACGTCCTCTGGGAGTTCGTTTAAGATAACCTTCTTTTATAAGAAAAGGCTCATAAACTTCCTCAATTGTCCCGCTTTCTTCACCCACAGCAGTAGAAATTGTATTCAGCCCGACGGGTCCGCCATTGAATTTATCTATTATTATTGATAGAATTCTGTTATCCATTTCATCCAGGCCATGCTGGTCAATATTCAGGGCTTTAAGGCCATATCTTGTAATATCAATATCAATTTCTCCTGTGCCTTTTACCTGTGCAAAATCTCTTACTCTCCTCAGAAGGGCATTTGCAATTCTTGGTGTTCCTCTGCTTCTCCTTGCAATTTCGATTGCTGCCTCTTCTTCAATTTTAATATTTAGAATACCCGCTGATCTTTTTACTATACCTCTAAGTATCTCATGATCATAATATTCAAGATGGAATTTAATTCCAAACCGTGCCCTTAAAGGACTCGTAAGAAGGCCTGATCGGGTTGTTGCGCCTATCAGTGTAAAGCTATTTAGTGTTAATTGGACACTTCTTGCGCTTGGACCTTTGTCAATCATGATATCGATCTGGAAATCTTCCATTGCAGAATAAAGATATTCTTCAACAACTGGACTCAGGCGGTGAATTTCATCAATAAACAGTACATCTCCTTCCTGAAGGTTTGTGAGCAATCCTGCCAGATCACCGGGTTTATCCAGCACAGGTCCTGATGTAACCCTGAGGTTAACCTGTAACTCATTGGCTATTATAGTGGCAAGCGTTGTTTTACCCAATCCCGGAGGACCGTTTAAGAGTACATGATCTAGTGATTCTCCCCTTTGTTTAGCAGCAGTAACAAATACAACCAGATTTTCAATTACCTGTTTTTGTCCTTTAAAATCGCTGAAACTTAATGGTCTTAGCTGTTTTTCAAACTCCTTATCGGTTGGTGTGATAATATCTTTTCTGATGTTAATATTCTCTTCCATAAAGCAAAGTAACTATTTAATCAGCTTTGTATCACTTTCCGGAAGCTTAATTCTAACACCGTTAATACTTACCTCAATATCATCCTTATAAGAAATAACAAGAAAAGTAGTTCCATCTTCATTAAATTTTTTCCAGGTTTTTTGCCTGATGCCCATCTGGAAATATTGTTCTTCTTTGATTTTACCATTCTCGTAATAAAAAGTTTGTTGTCCGTCGGGATTGCCCTGAACAAAATTTCCTTTGAACTTTAGCTTTCCGTTAAGATAAGAGGTTTTCCATAATCCATCTTTCAATCCTGTTATATATTTCCCCTCCTCAGTCATGTCGCCGGTTTTATATTTCCATGGCCCGTTTTTTTCTCCGTCAGAATACTGGCCCTGCGCAATAATATCTCCCGATTCCGAATATTCGGTTGAACGTCCGTCACGCTGTCCCTGGAAGTATTCTTCCTCTTTTCTCAGTGTTCCGCTATCATAATACCAGTTCCATAACCCGTCGGGACGATTGTTATTATAAGAGCCGGTCTGTTCCACTTTTTCTGAGATGTTATAGAATTTCCACTGGCCTGTACGGCGGTTGTCAGTGAACTGACCTTCCGCCTGTACTTTTCCATTGGAAAAAAGATCTTTCCATTTACCGTTCCGGTTTCCGGCTTCGTCAACAATACCTTCTGATAGCAGCAGACCGTTATCGTTGTAAATAAAGGCATTAGTAACCTTTCCGTCCTTTCCGTATTCTCTGTGAACACCTACAGGAATTTTATTCCTGTATGGGCCGCTATAGATCAATTTGCCGTCTTCATCATGTTTATTTACTATTTCAATATCCGGTTCATCTTCAACTCGCGATTTCACAATTGCTCCATTTTCATACAACATTGTGAGAACAAGTTTTCCATGAATATCATATTCTTTATAATAACCATGAACAAGATCATCTTTATATGATTTTTCCGTTTTAATTCTTCCGTTTTGATAGAATTCTTTCCAGTCGCCCTGCTTTAAACCATTCTTGTCGGTTCTGTTTATTCTATCCCTGCTTACAAGAAAATCATTAGTGTATTCAAGCAGTGTAATTATATTTCCATCTTTGTCATACTCTTTTGATAAACCCTCCTTTTTCCCTGCATTATAGGTAAATGTCTGCAGTAACTTTCCATCAGGATAGTAGTTAAATGCAGTTCCCTCTTTCCGGTCAGCGGCAAATAGTTCCTTTGACCAGATGTATACTCCATGAGAAGGATCCTTTTTATATTTATAATACCATCCGTTCTTTTTTCCATAGAGCCAATTGATTTTTTCCGTGGTGTCTCCGGCCTGATCATAGAAGAGCCAGATACTATCAAGAAGAAAATTTGTTCGCTTTCCTTCAGATTTCTTAACACCGGTAACATAATAACTTTTCCAGAATCCCTCAGGTTTTCCGTTTTTAATCAACCCTTCACTTGAGACAGCTCCGTTCGGGTATTTAAATATCTGATAACCATCTTTTAAATTCTCGCTTTCCTGTGAAGAACTTATTTTACAGGTTATAACAAAGAAAATTAAAATAACAATTCTTTTCATGATTTAAAGACCAAGTTTTTCTGATATTTCCATCATTCTTATTATAGGTTTTTGAGCTCTGAGAAGCGTATTATTGTCAATAATAATTTCTAGTTTTTCATTTTTAAGACAAGTTAGTATTTTCTCAATGGTTATAAGTTTCATAAAACTGCATTCACTGCATCCGCAAGTTGAATCTCTTGCAGGAGCAGGTATATAAGTTTTTCCCGGGTTTTCCTTTTTCATCTGGTGGATAATACCCACTTCGGTTGCTACAATATAGCAATATCCTTTGTCTTTCTTTGTAAATTCCAATAATGCTGAAGTGGAACCAATGAAATCTGCAACAAGTCTCACAGGCAGTTCACATTCGGGATGAACGATGATCTTTGCATCAGGATTTTCATTCTTTAAGTTAATAATTGCTTCGAGGGAAAATTCTTCATGAACATGGCATGTTCCATTCCATATTACCATATCCCGTCCGGTTTTATTCTGAATATAGTTACCAAGGTTACGGTCAGGTGCGAATATTATCTTCTCTTCAGTTGGAAGTGACTCAACAATCTGAACTGCATTTGATGAAGTACATATAATATCAGACAATGCCTTTATTTCCGCAGTCGTATTTACATATGAAATTACTGTTCTTCCAGGATTTTCATTTAAAAATTTCTCAAAATCCTCTTTTTTGCATGAGTCTGCCAGAGAACAACCAGCATTCATATCAGGAAGAAGAACTTTCTTATTTGGAGCAAGTATTTTTGCTGTTTCAGCCATAAATCTGACTCCTGCAAAAAGTATAATATCTGCTGTATTTGAAGCAGCTTTTTGAGAAAGAGCAAGACTGTCTCCAACAAAATCAGCAATATCCTGTATATCACCAGTCTGGTAATAGTGAGCAAGAATAATTGCATTTTTTTCTTCTTTCAGTCTTTTTATTTCAAATATATTTTGTTCAGTTGATTGCATTTTCAAGTAGTAACTAAATTGGTTTTGATCAGAGTATAAACTTAATCATTATTGCAATATCGAAATTCATCTATTGTGACTTCCAAACATTAATTAACATTATAATATTCTTATATTTTAATAATAAATTTATTTATGATGATAATGATATCCTGTTAATAGTGTTAATATTAATTTCGGATATTTATTGTATTTCTCATCCTTACCGGTGTACTAACATCTTTTCAACAGTTCAAAAAACGTACCATTTTTGATTATCAGTTAATTAGTAAATTAATTAACAACTGTTAAGAGATGTTTGTTGATACTTATAAAATATCAAAAGTAAAGTTTTTAGAGTTTATTTAAAGTTCATATTTTGATTTTGTTTTCTTATAACTTTATTCAATCGGGTTTCAGATACTTCTAAATTTTTAAATTGGTTGATAAAACATGATGTTATGATTCTTTTTTGTCAATTATCTACAGGTTATTAACAATCTGATCAATAAACCGCTCTGATGTTCGCCATCATCTCCCAGTTTAGGAGATAATTCTCTGATATTTAGTTGAATCATACTAGGATGCAAAGAACTCTTGTAGCTGTTGAAAAAGGTGAAATCCATTAACCACAAAGATCGCAAAGGATTAACAAAAAGAACACAAAGTTCTGATAGCTATGTAACACTTCAGTATTATGGTGACAAAATAATCAATTCTTTTAAGTTAAAACCTCCTTTCTTATTTCCCCAAGGGGGCCGAGCGTTAAAAAATTGCCTGGTAGGCAATTTTAGCGAAGGAGCCAGACTGCCGCGGTGGCCTTTGCTCAACCTGGCCCCTCCCTAAAATCAGCCAAAAGGCTGATTTCTTAACGGTCGGTCCCCTTCCCCCTTGAAGGCTGGGAAGGGGGTAGCCTAATTAAGAAAATAACCTTAAAAGCTCAAATTAGGAATAGTTTAAACTGTTACGTGAATTCTGAAGAAATGCATAGCTATCGGAATGAATTATAATGTTTTAACTTTGTGAGCTTTGTATCTTCTTAGTGTGCTTTGAGGTTAAAGAGGACTTTTTCAACACCCCCAATGAAAACGGTGTAAATACCCGAAGAAAATCTTCTAATTAAACATTCACCTGATTGTTTTGTTACTCTATCATATAAAGCTATTGAAGTTAAAGATATAAGAATACTTTTTTCTTTTAATTAAGCAATTGTGTTAATTTGCGAACTCTTAACTGAAAATAAATTAAAAGCTAAAAAGTTGGAAAATAAAAAAATTGCAATAGTGTCGGATCATGCCGGATATTACCTTAAGGAGAAGTTATTAAGTTATCTTATTAAGGAAAAATATGATGTAAAAGATTTAGGTTGTTCTGCCGGAGAGACCGTTGATTATCCCGATTTTGGTCATCCGCTCGCAAATGCAGTTGTTGCTGGTGAATTTGAGTTTGGGATATCAATCTGCGGGACAGGCAATGGTATAAATATGGTTGTAAACAAGCATCCCGGTATCAGAGCTGCTATATGCTGGAATGAACAGATCAGTTATTTGTCGCGGGCGCATAATGATGCAAATATTCTCACATTGCCAGGCAGGTTTATTTCAGAATCAGAAGCTTATTTGATTGTCAGAACTTTCCTTACAACATCTTTTGAGGGTGGACGACACGCTAGGAGAATTGAGAAGATCTCATTAAAAATTTATTAATATGCTTTCAAATTCTTGCAGATACGGAATAAGAGCAGTTATTTATCTGGCCAGTCAACCATTATCAAACGGCAAAACCGGGATAAAAAAAATAAGCAGTGATCTTAACCTTCCGACGCCCTTCCTTGCTAAAATTCTTCAGATGCTGGCAAAACAAAAAATTCTCAGTTCCTCAAAAGGTCCTCATGGAGGTTTTTCTTTATTGAAAGATCCGCGAAAAATATCCTTACTTGATATTGTAAATACAATTGACGGGTATGATACTTTTACTAATTGTATTATGCATAACGGTTCTTGCGAAGGGGTAGAGATGGAAGGAAAACATTGTCCACTTCACGACGATTATGAAAAATCAAGGAAAGAACTTATTAAACTATTCAGTAACAGGACAATTCATGAACTTGTTATAAAATCGAAGAATCCGGAATTAGTTACTATTTGATTATTTCTTTTTTAGTTGGCTTTATCCAGATCCATAGCAGGATTGAAACAAGAATTCCGGCACTATTTGCAAGGGCATCAAAAATGCTGCCCGACCGGGTAACAGTAAGTGTCGCCTGAAGAATTTCCATCAAGATACCGAAAGAAAGAGGAATAAGGCCCAGAAGGAATAAATGGCCATTACTTTTTATGCTGTTTTTGTTTTCAAGAATTATAACCAACATCAAACCAAAATACATACAAAAATGAACGGCTTTATCGATGTTAGGAATATCAATAAATGGGGCTTTATCAAAAGTACGAGCATTTGCCAGGCTCAGATACATTATTATCAGAGCTATCAGGATTGAAAATATATTCTTCTTTATCATATTTATAATTTCATGCAAAAGTAATTAAAATCAAACAACGGCAAAACGACAAAACTTTTAGACTCCCAGGCTGCGAAAAACTGTAATAACATATCCTTTATGTAACTTTGCATCTAATTGTCCTGGTGGGGAAAAAATTTGCAGGAGGTGAATTATTGAATTTTTTAAATGGCAGGAATTTACGTACATATACCCTTTTGTAAGAAACTATGTTTTTACTGCGATTTCTATCATGTGATTTCGGTAAATGATAATTCTGCATTTATTGATGCGTTGTTAAAGGAAGCCTCACTAAGAAAGGATTATCTTGAAAACGAAACAGTCTCAACAATATATTTTGGCGGTGGCACACCGTCGGTCTTTTCAGTACAAGACCTTGGAACAATATTGAATCATATAAACAAACTGTTCAGTGTAGAGCAAGATTGTGAAATATCTATTGAATTAAACCCCGATGATGTTCTTCCTGCTTATTTAGAAGGTCTGAAGGATCTTAATATAAACAGAATCAGTCTGGGGATTCAATCGTGGAGAGATTCGGATCTTAAGATGCTCAACAGACGGCACGATTCCGCACAAGCCATTAAAGCACTTAAAGATATATTGGATGCAGGATTTGAAAACGTAACAATTGATCTTATTTATGGAATTCCGGGGATGAGTCTGCAGGAATGGGAATCAAATCTTGATTTTTCCTTGTCCTTTGATATAAAACACCTGTCTGCCTATCACCTGACCTTTGAACCGGGAACTGTCTTTGGGAAAATGCTGGAGAAGGGAGCGATTTCTGAAATCGATGAAAATGATAGTGTTGCACAATTTAATATTCTTATTGAAAAGGCAGAATCTGCAGGTTTTATACAATATGAGATTTCAAATTTTGGTAAACCCGGTTATTTCTCTATCCACAATTCGAATTACTGGAAGCAAGTCAGTTATCTTGGCCTCGGGCCTTCAGCACACTCTTTTAATGGTTATTCGCGTCAATGGAATATTCGTGATCTGAAGGGATATATTAAATTAATTAATGCTGGGAAATCCTTTTATGAAAGTGAAGAACTTAACTCTAAGACACGGTTTAATGAATATATAATGACTTCCCTAAGAACAATGTGGGGCATTGATCTTGAGTATGTTGAGGGAATGTTTGAAAAAGAAGGATATGATTATATTATAAATCTTGCAGGGAAATTCAAAGATTATGGCCTGATGAAGCAGGAAAAAAAATCCCTGATTCTTACAAACCAGGGAAAGTTGATATCGGATAATATTATATCTGAATTTATGATTCCGGCCGACGAATAGTTATTTTTTGGAAAGCATAAAGTTTGTACGACCGATAATATTATTATCAAGATAAAGTTCAACACTGTAGTTACCGATAATAAAATCACCTTTATTATCCATAAAGATACAAACTTCAATATCCTGATTCAAATAATCCACTTGGCGGTTGGCAGAATAAATTATTTTGTTTCCCTTATATTCAAACAGATTATCCGGACTGCTTGTTACAACCAGTGAGTCAGGCCTTATAACTCTCATATATACATCTTTCTGTCCGGGTTTAGCAAGTGGATTCTCCCTCAATGTGAAGCATATTCGAAGCTTATCAAGATTATTAATCCTGGTGGTTTCTTTTCTCTTTTTATTCAGAGATACTGCGGCAATATTCTTAGCCTGAATAACAGAAGCAACCTCAACTTTGGTACTTAGTTCTTCCTTCACTTTTGACAGTTCGGTGTTTGTATTGCGGACTTGTGTGATTTGTTCCTTGATTTCAGAATTTTCTGAAGTAAGTATTTTATTTCGTGTATTAAGAGAATCGATCTGGACAATGTAACTTTTCATTATTTCTCTCATTGTTGTGATCTCGTTCTTATACGATTTTATCAGCCTGACATTTGAAGCATTTATAGATAACAGCTGGACAATCTTATTTTTTTGTTTTTCCATTCCTGCCTTCAATGTATCGTTATTGGTTTTCAGAGTATCAAATGCAACGACCATATGTCTTAGTTCATTGGCCAGGGAGTCTTTTTCCTGGGTCAGGGCTGTTTCCATCTCGATCATTTTGTTCTTCTTATCGAAATACATAAAAATAAGAAAAATCAGTGCAACACCCAGGACAATTGATGTGACAATCATACCTACCGGTGTGCTTTTTTTTGGTCCCGGTGTTGTCGGGATACTACTGTTTAAATCTGTCATTTATCTTATTGTGTTTAAAGGGTTCATTACAAAATTACTAATATCATTCTTCTTTTTCAAATTAATAATATAAACATACGATAATAGTTTTTGTTATATTGTTTAAAGAATCAGTTGATCTTTATATCATAATAGAAATTGTGTTTATCTGAACAGGTTATTTAATGAACTATGAAATATGTTGGTGCACATGTAAGCGCTTCCGGAGGAGTGGAAAATGCTCCCCTAAATGCAAATTCAATTGGAGCAAAGGCATTTGCTCTATTTACAAAAAATCAGAGACAATGGTTTTCAAATCCATTATCCAAAGCAAGTATTAAAGCCTTCAGGGAAAATTGTGAGAAGTATGACTATAAGCCATTTCAGATTCTGCCCCATGACAGCTACCTGATAAATCTGGGTCATCCCGAGAAAGAACCATTGGAAAAGTCAAGAGCTTCTTTTCTGGATGAAATGCAACGATGTGAACAACTGGGTCTTGACAGACTGAATTTCCACCCGGGAAGTCATCTTAAGACGATCAGCGAAGAAGAATGCCTCAGGCGGATTGCAGAATCCATTAATATTGTCCTTGACAAGACAAAAGGAGTTACAGCAGTAATAGAGAATACCGCCGGACAGGGTACAAATATGGGACACAAATTCGAGCAGATCAGGTTCATGATTGACAATGTAAATGATAAATCGAGGGTTGGAGTTTGTATTGATACCTGCCATGCCTATGCTTCGGGGTATAATATTAAATCTCCTGAAGGATATACAGAAACATTCAATATGTTCGATAAGATTATCGGGTTTAAATACTTGTGTGGAATGCATATTAATGATTCAAAGAAAGAACTGGCTACTAGGGTAGACAGGCATGATAGCATAGGGAAAGGCTACCTGGGAGAAGATGTTTTCAGAATGTTGATGAATGACGGGAGGCTCGATAATATGCCTCTTATTCTTGAAACACCTGATGAATCATTGTGGGAAGCTGAAATAAAATATCTTTATGCGTTGATAAAGAAGTAAACTTTTTCAACTTCTGTAAGGTTTAATTGCATAGAGTCATACAATCTTCAGACCAAGAAGTACATCAATATCAATTTCTTTCAACTTTTCTTTTGTTGCATTATAGCCAACCTCGAATAACTCCTGCGCTTTTTCAGGATCGAGAATTTTATAATTTCTAAGTTCAAGAGGGGCAATAAAAAGATCAAATTTTTTCGCTTTTTCGAAGATTTCTTTCGACATACTGAGCATAAATGTTCTTTCTGCAATATTTATCAGGCCGCTGATTTTTTCCATATAGCCAACCGGATTTACAAAAGATCCGATAAGAATCCTGCATTTATTTTCAATTGGCCTGAGGGGTAGATTGTCCAGAACTCCGCCATCAACGTAGGAGATACCATCGATTTTTACCGGCTGAAAAAGGACCGGGATGCTTGCTGATGCAATAATTGGATCATATAAATTTCCTTTGGAAAAATAAACGGCCTTTCCGTTATTCAGATCAGTTGCAGTTACAAACATTGGGATCTCCAGTTCCTCAAAATTTTTCGAACGCAAGCTCGTTTTTAATATTTTAATAATTCCGTTAATCTGAAGCAAACCCTCCCTGGGTAATGCCGGACGCATAAAATCAAGCCTGCTGCCGGTATTCATCAGGTTAAGTATCTCCTTTGGAGAATAACCATCGGCATAAAGCGCTCCAATAATAGCTCCGGCACTGGTTCCGGATATCACATCGGGATAGATACCTGTTTCATTCAATGCCTCGATCACTCCCAGATGCGCGAATCCTCTTGCACCACCACCGCTTAAAACCAGGCCAATTTTATATTGTTTAGCCGACATAAATTATATTTTCAAATTTTCAGACTTTTAGAAAATCAAACAACAATTTAAGATTTAAAAAAGTAACAATTCCGCCAATAACCAATAAAAGGCTAACCAGAAACCGGCTGTTAGCATATTTTCCCATTACTTTTTTGGAAGAAGTTAAGTATATCTGTATTGCAATGGTAAATGGAAGCTGAATGCTTAAAAACACCTGCGACAAGATAAGGCCTTTAAAGGGATTTCCAATAAAGAAAATCAATATTAAGGCTCCCAACAGGGAGATTATAACACCTATACGGGAGTGATTATCTTTAACATCGTATGGTTCACTATACATTCCCGAAACTATAGATCCTCCTGCCATCCCGGAAGTTATTGTAGATGCAACTCCGGCAAAGAGAAGGGCAACAGCAAAAACAACTGAAGCATTCGATCCAAGTAATGGCTCAAGGAGTTTTTTTGCCTGCTGAAGCTCGTCAACTTTCTGGCTCTCTGCAAAAAAAGTTGCTGCAGCCAGAAGTATCATTGCACTGTTAATGGCCCAACCGATTATCATTGAAAAAAGTGTATCTGCAAATTCGAATTTGAGTTGTTTTTTAATGATCTTTTCATCCTTGAGGTTCCATTGCCGGCTTTGAATTATTTCTGAATGTAGAAAAAGATTGTGGGGCATTACAACTGCTCCCATAACACTCATTATTAATAATATGGAACCTTCAGGAAAAGAAGGTTTAACCCACGAAATACCTGCTTGTAGCCAATCGACTTTAACCAGGAATAATTCATATAAAAAGGAAAGTCCTATGATTGAAACAAACCCAATTATCCATCTTTCGATTTTCTTATAAGAATTTGAAAACAACATTATCATTACGAAGATGGTCACAAGTATGGCGCTGATTTTTATCGGAATATCAAAAAGCATGTTTAATGCGATTGCGCCGCCAAGAATTTCTGCCAGAGAAGTTGAGACTGAAGCAGCGACAGCGAATGATAGTACTGACTTTGAAACCCAGGGTTTTAAATATATTGTTGCGGCTTCTGACAGACAGAGCCCTGTAGCAATTCCCAGATGAGCAACGTTATGCTGAAGGACAATCAGCATAATTGTTGAAAGAGATACAACCCATAATAATGTATAACCGAATTCAGATCCTGTTCCTATGTTTGCTGCCCAGTTACCCGGATCAATAAATCCGACGGTTACAAGTAAGCCCGGACCAATATATTTGAAAATATCAAGAGCGCCGAAAATAGGCTTGTGGTCCTTTCTTTTCAGGTCCCTGAAAAATCCGAAAGCATTAAATAAATTCTTAATATTCAACATATTAGATATAACCAATTTTTAATCCAATACTTTTTTGAGAACTGTATTAATAAGAACAAATATAAACAATGATGACGAAAATCATTACCGGTTTTCTTCAGGTCGTTTGAAAATCATTTTATTTACTCCGGCCCCAAGTTAGCTTTGACGGAGCGATTACTCGAGGATGAGGAGGGAGTAAATTGATTTTCAAGGGATCTGAAAAACAATAGTAATTGAAGAAAATCAATAGATTTGTATTGAAGATTTCAGGTAGTCATTAAAATTAATATGAAAGAATATGCAGTTTTTGCTGTTAGCTTATGACGGAACCGATCCCGAAGCGCTTCAACGAAGATTAAATGTCAGGGAAGAGCATCTTAAGAGAGTAAGTTTGCTTAAAAATTCAGGAGAAATTTTATTTGGCGGCGCCATTCTTGACAATAACGGAAAGATGATTGGATCAATGATTGTTTATGATTTTCCCGACCGTCAGTCTCTGGAAGAAAGATTACAAGATGATCCTTACCTTAAGGAAAAAGTCTGGGAAAAAACAGAAATTCATCCATTCCGGCTTGCGAAAATTGAATGATGTTAAATGGATATAAAAAAATTTACGTCATCAGTCGATAAGAGTGTTCTTGTCCTTATGGCTGGTCTCATGTGGTGTGGAGTAGGGGTACTGCTTGTCAGTTATGCTGTATCGTGGTTATCTTCCTGCAATATAAAGGAACAGTTTTTCTTTTATACTGCCGGATTCCTGGCAGCGATGCCTATTCATCATTTTGGTTTTCTTAAGATTGCTAACAAAAACCTGGAACGGATATTGATTCTTACCGAAAAAAAGAGTCCATTTTATTTTATGAAACCGAAAAGCTATATTATTGTTTTAATAATGGTTTCAATGGGAATTGCCCTGAGACATTCATCAATACCCAAAAGGTACCTGTCAATACTTTATAATGGTATTGGATTAGCTTTGTTCCTGTCAGGCATCAGGTATTTCCGATTCTTCTTTAAATTGTTGTTTGAGAAAAGATCTTAGAAATAAATTGTATTTACTGTTCCGAAATTTCTTTCTGGTATTTCAGTACTGAGTCAAAAACCTGAAGCCGTATCTGATTTATATTATAGTATTCGCCGGAGCTTAATAATCCTGTATTCTGACGGTTGATTAATAATATTACAGATAAGTTGTATCTGGGGATAACTGAAATACTTGTTCCTGTGAATCCGGTGTGGCCAAATGTTCCTTCAGGACCGTTTTTCATGAAAGAATTGTCAGGATCCATCATCCAGCCCAGACCGTTATTAAATTTGTCTTTTGTCAGAAAGGATGAAATGGTATTTTCTGAAATAAACTGACGAGAATCTGTATTTCCTTTGTTAATCAGCATATCGACCAGATTCTGAAGATCGTCAATTGTTGAAAATAATCCGGCTGCACCGGATATTCCTCCATTGGCATACCATGTATTTCCATCATTTACTTCTCCCCTCAATGTATAAGTACGCCAGCCATCCCACCGCGAAGGATCAATTTCCTTGATTTTGAACCCAAGAGTCGAATCATAAACCATTCTTTTTTCATAAGGATTACCATGCGAAGTGGCAGCTATTTTTTTAAAACTGCCGGTTGTGAGTGGATTATAGATTGTTTTATTCATTTGCAGAGGAAGGAAAATATTCTGCATTTCGAATTTTTCTAACGGTAAGCCCGATACAATCTCAACTATCTCCCCAAGAATTATAAACCCCAGATCACTGTACCGGCGTTGTGCCCCAACAGGAAACATCAGGGGGAGCTCTCCGATCAGTTTGTAACTTTCATCTTTATTGGAAGCCCTGTAATAAAGAGGATACCATTCATACAAACCAGCGGTGTGAGTAAGAAGATGTCGTATTGTGATCTCTCTTTTTCCGGGGGTGTCAAAAGCTTTTATATATCTGCATACGGGGTCATCAACTTTAAGCAAACCTCTGTCAATCAATAACATTATGGATGTTGTGGTGCCAATAACCTTGGTGAGTGAAGCAATATCAAACAGATGATCTGTCGTCATTTTCTCTGGCGGATTCAGAAGGTGATGGGAGTAATCATATTTCTGAGCATAGCCAAAGGCATGTTTATAAATAATCTGATCCCTTATTTTTATCTCAATAACAGCTCCAGGAATTTTATCCTGATTAACCTGTAATTGAAGGATACTGTCTATTGCGGAAATAAGGTTTGCCTTGGCTGCTTTCGGTGAAATGGTCTGGCTGTTTGATGCCAAACCAATAGCAGATAAAATGAATATAATCAGAAGTGATCGTTTGAACATAAGAATAACTTTATTTATCAAATTACCTCTTCTCAAGATGTGCTAAAGATATATTAACTGTCTTGTTTTCCCTTTGTGTTTCTTTGTGTTTACTTCGTGATCCTTTGTGGTTAAATAAATAATCTTTTACCTCAAAGGTACTCAAAGGTTTTCACTAAGGGTCACAAAGGAACTTGATATCCGACTCGCGGACCGACAGTTTTGCGAAGCAGTAATTCAGTAAAACCGTCTTTCACAAAATTTTCAAGTTCTCCAATTAGTTTAAACCCAAACTCATAATAAAGCTTAATAGCGCCTTTGTTGAATGAAGAAACACATATAAAAACATTTGGCGAAAATTTATGAATTCTTTCTTCGCAAAAATGCAGAAGCTTTTTCCCGAAGCCCCTTCCTCTGTAAACTTCATCAATGCAGATCGTTTGGATATATCCCGAGAAAGTTCCGCAGATCTGAAGTATCACAAATCCTGCAATAGTATTCTCAGTTTCAATAACATATATTTCTTTGCAGGTTCCTTCAAATGCTGTAACACATTGATTGTAATTCATCCCCAGGGTGATCCATGGATCCGTTTTAGACATCATCAGTGCACAAACTTTTAATTCCTTGTGATCCGAAGTGAGCCTGATTATAATTTTTCCATGTGACGTCATTGGTCCTTCTTTCTGATTATGAATAAGAACAAAATTGTCAATAGAGCATTTACAAAAATATTCATAAAACCGAAATCAAAATGGAAAGTTCTTATAAAAAAACCATTAAGGATCCAGGTAATGAATGCTGCTGAAACGCAGGCAACCGGAACCCATTTCTCCTTAAATTTATATTTTGCAAATAGGCCTGTCAGGTACAAACCTAAAATAGGTCCATAAGTATAGCCGGCTATCTTAAAAATTGTGTTGATAATTGCTCCCTTACTGTTCCAGAATGACATTACGATTAGAAACATAACAATGTTTACACCAAAAAGAACGCTGTTTTTTATCTTTTTCCTGACTTCATGAGGTCGATTTTCGATATCCATAAAATCATAGCTGAAAGCAGTTGTTAATGCGGCAATACATGAATCAATGCTGGCAAAAGTGGAAGCGATTACACCAATTAGAAAAGCAACAGCGCCGATTTTGCCAAAGTAGTTCAGTGTAAGTATAGGGTAGAGATCATCTGTGTTAACAAATTTCCCGTTTTGTGTTGTAAGGCTGATACCGTGTTTTTCAGCATACAGGTAGATCAGTATGCCGAGTCCGAGAAACATCGTCTGTGCAAAAGCAATGAAGAAACTAAAAGTCAGGACATTTTTCTTTGCATCAGCGGCGTTTTTTACTGTAAGTGTTTTTTGCATCATGCTTTGGTCAAGACCCACAAGCGCCACGGTAATGAGCAAACCTGAGATAAACTGTTTAAAAAAATTAGATCCGGAATGAAAATCCCAGTCAAAGACCTTCGCATAAGGATGGTGAATAATAGTTTTTGCCATTTCAGAAAAGGAAAAACCCAATGAGTTTTTAATTGTGAGAATGGAAATGATAATTACCGTAATCAAAAACAACGACTGTAAGGCGTCTGTCCAGACAATCGTTTTAATACCCGATTTATTGGTATATAACCAGATAAGAACCAGTACCACAATGACTGTTACGAAGTATGGAATATGCAGCTTATCAAAGAAAGCGTATTGTAAAATTTTTATTGACAAGAGCAAACGGAGAGCTGCCCCAAATGATTGTGAGACCAGGAAAAACAACGACCCAGTTTTATAGGTAACATTGCCGAAGCGGATATTAAGGTAGGTATATATAGAAACCAGCTTCAGTCTGTAATAAATAGGAGTCAGGATAAATGCAATAAAAAGATAACCTACTATGGTTCCAAGTATAAACTGGAAATAATAGAGGTTGTTATTGCCAACATTTCCCGGAATCGAAACAAGTGAAACAGCAGAAATACCGGATCCGATCATCCCAAAAGCAACCAGAAACCATGGAGAAGCCCTGTCTCCGTCAAAAAACGTTCTATCATGTACATGCCGGGATGCAATCTGGGAAATCACCATCAGGATTGAAAAATATAACAGGATGATAATAAACAACAACAGAGGACCCATCATTCAATAATTTCGCGTATTGAAGCCAAACCTAACGAAAAAGGCGGATAATTTAACATTTCATTATAATTGTTGTTAATATTGATGAATAAATTTAAATTATATGGCATTTACTTTACAACCCGGGCAAAAAGCGATAGATTTTAAACTTCCCGCAACAGATGGAAAACAATACGGCCTTTCAGATTTTGAAAGATTTAAGTATCTGGTCATCTTTTTTACATGTAATCATTGTCCATACGTTCTTGGATCAGATGAGATTACGAGGCTGACAGCTGAAAAATACAACAAACTTGGGGTCAGGTTTGTAGCTATAAATTCTAACAGTGAAAACACTTATCCTGAAGACAGTTTTCCTAATATGGTTGAAAGGATGAAAAAGAATAAGTTTCCATGGGTCTATCTTTATGACCAGCCTCAGGAAGTGGCTAAAGCCTACGGGGCATTACGGACACCTCACTTTTATGTATTTGATGAGAACAGAATACTTGTTTATACGGGAAGAGGGGTTGATAATCCGAGGGACACCTCAAAGATGACTGTTAATAATCTTGATCTGGCTCTTGCGGAGCTTACAACGGGAAAACCCATTACAGTTCCGATAACAAACCCTATAGGCTGTAATATAAAATGGGATGGAAAGGATGCCCACTGGATGCCTCCCGATGCCTGTGACCTGGTATAGTTTCAGACAATTATGGTGACAGACGTTCAATGACCCAGAGATCCTTTCTTTTTGTATAGGTTAACCTGTCATGTAATCTGAATTGTCTCTCCTGCCAGAATTCAAACCATTCCGGAATAAGACGGAATCCTCCCCAGTAAGGAGGTTTATTCACCGGCTTATCAGAGTATATATTTTTATAAATATCATAGCGCTTATCAAGATACCGGCGATCAGGGATTATTGAGCTCTGTTCGCTTGCCCAGGCCGATAACTGGCTTTCCTTTGGTCTTGTTTTGAAATAAGATTCAGAATCTTTATCAGACACTTTTTCCGTAATACCTTCAATCCTAACCTGCCGACCTGATTCCGTCCAGTAAAAGAGCAATGCGGCCCTTGGGTTTGATGATAACTGAAGACCCTTCCTGCTTTTATAATTCGTAAAAAAGACAAATCCTTTTTCATCATGTTCTTTAAGCAGGACAGTCCTGGCAGATATATGCCCGTCTGAAGAAGCCGTTGCAAGAGTTACAGCATCAGGATTCTCAATTCCGCACAGCTGATGTTCTCCATACCAGGTTTTGAATTGAACAAAGGGGTCAGGATCAATCGTGTATTCTGATAAATCGTTTTTATCGGTCATTATGGTTTCAACAAATAAATTATTATTTAAATAACATCATTTTAAAAGCATTGTTTTGAAAATGTGGAGATTTAATTTATGACCGGAGGCAGAAAGTATCTGACTTTTAAGTATTTTTGCTTTGGTGTTTTGCTGATATTATTGAGAAAAGCAAAGCGATCCTGAAAAACTTCCGGAGAAAAAACATAAAATACTAAAAGCATGAAAAAAATTATTTCAATATTCATTTGCCTTTCACTGATAGGCATACTATCTGTTTCAAATAGTTGTAAGAAAGACAGTAAAATCAAGGGTTGTACAGATAAAGACAGTAAAAACTATGATGCAACGGCCCAGGAAGACGATGGAAGTTGTTTGTATGACGGAGCGGTTGTATTTTGGTATGATCAGGCTGCTTCTGATGGATTAATAGCTGACGGGGCAATATCTCTGACATTCACCCTCGGTGGAGATATTATCGGTTCCTCCGCAACAAGTGTTTATTGGGCAGCCGCTCCTGTTTGCGGTGATAATGGTTCAATCACGGCTACAGAAGATCTGGGAAAAGTGAAGACTCACGCATATTCGCTTAGTGTAAAGGATCAAACCGGATTTGAATATTGGAACGGAATAGTCAATGTTGACGCAAATACCTGTCTCCAGTATCACCTTGCTTGGAGCGCCAGGAAGAAGAAATAAAATACTCCGAGCTCTCCCGCTTAAGCGGGATCGGTTCTCCGTAGCTTGCTGCGGAGTCAGCGAGCATCAAGAATTTACCTTATGGGATCGAAGATTCTTCGTAGCCTGCTGCGAAGAGTTTCAATCAATACGTTTCTATGTTGGCGGATGCAGCCTTTTATGAAACCACGTCCATACCGAACGCATCGTTTGCATTTGGCTTGAAGATGCATGCCGATGGCACGTAGCCTTTTCAGCGCTGTTTTCCGGCGCCCCCCAGCGGATTTCGATTCCATCATTCGGATTATAGGCCATCTCAAAGGAATCCTTTCTCTTAAGAATTTCCCCGACAGTCAGTTTTTGTAAAGAACCATCTGTACGGGTATAACTGATCGAAAGTTCGGAAACCTTTTGATCGAGGACCGACTGAAGTTTTTTCTTAACCTGCTCAGGAGAGGCCAGTCTTGAAATATTAAAATCCTCCGGCGATCGAACAACCTGGTCAGGGAAATCAAGGATGGCATCCATAGCAATTAAAAGCCTTAAATCGCGGTTAGGAGTTGAAAAGTCTTCCCATTGGCCTCCGGCCTGAAAAATTCCGGTAGCACTTGAAGGCATCGGGATTATAGCACCCGGATGTGATTTAAGATAAGCTTCACCATTGGCCACCGAGGTGACGCGTACCTTTAACTGTTCGTGAAGCGCATCGATCATATCGAGCAACTCAGTTTCAGGGTCCAGCGGCTTTGGGTTAATTAATCGTTCCATTGTGTGATAGAATACATCGGTTTTCATCTTCCTTTGCTGAAGGGAGAAGGGGTCAAACCCCGCTGAGGCTGTGAGCGCTTTGTTTTGTATAAGAGATGGCACACCATTATGCATCGATATGGGACGGAAAGCTTTAAAACCAGGTTCCCCAACAACTCCGGATGTGTTAAACAAAAAATTCCCTTTCCAAAACCGCTTGATACCCACAGTACCATCGGGTTGGGCATCTACTGAAAGGAGTAATCCGGGATGGTCATGGAGCTGTGGTACCCAACCGATAAGGATCAGAGTATGTCCGTAGGGATCAGCATAAACAATACCAGGACGTAAAGCTTCACGCTCAAGTGAGACTGGGTAATAATCTGAATTTTCATCATCCAGAGCAGTCCGGGCCGTGCCTGAATGGACACCATCCATCACCCTTTTGAGAAAGGCATTGAATGACAGAACCGGATTAATTTTCGAACTGGAAGATTCATTTGTGATCCATTGGCCGGCTTTGGGATTACGCCCAACGTAACCTCTGTCACAAAGATGGTAACCAAAGGGGAGTCCCAGCTTCCAGGCAAAATATGCCCTCAGGCAAAATGGATTATCAGCACAATCAGGTTGCATGATGACCTTGTTTTTTCCGTCAGGGTCATCTTCCCCTAGGGAGAGATAGTTATAAAGGAAATTCTGATTTTGATTTTGTGTCACCTCGTGGAGTGCAGACCAGGAGGAGTTTTCATCACAACCCTGAAACAAGGCATTGATCCAGGCAGAATAGATTGTCTCCATTCCGCTGTCCCACCCACGGAGTGTCTTCCATACCACACCGGTCTGAGGAGCCGCTTCCCTGGAAGAAATTATAAACTCAAGACTATTCACAATTTTTTTATCCACGATCAAAGTGACCTTATATTTGCCGGCAGAACCTCCTGTAAAATTATCAATCCGCCAATAAGGCAATTCTGCACCCATTTTACTTTTCTGAGATTCTAAATTGCCGGAAGGACCGATGACGACGATTTTGGCTTTTCCTATATCTTCGCTTCCTGTCGCCACAATGCGGAATGGTTCACCCGTACCCGGATTTTTAGGTAAAACCAATATGGTATTAACCGGTTTGTATTCATCCGGAGTCCTGATCTCTTTGGAAGAATCTGAAAATCCGGATGGAGCCGGTTCATTTTTTGAGGCAGGGGAATCTCTACACGATGTCATCCAGTTGAATATTAAAGGAATGATCAGACCAAAGATCAACATACGAATATTAATTCCGGTTATTGTTTTAATTGGCATTTTTGATTTAAAGATAACCGAAATCATATGACAACACTGTATTTATTACTTCCATCTAAGATAAATCCTGGGTGGATGGATTTTTATTTGTTTTATGCTTCGATAATGGCATTTCATATAACAAAATCAGGCATTAGTTAAATATGATATAATTTATATAGACGATGAACTTAAAATTTGTAATTTTCAGAAAACTTAAGCCTGGAGAAATTTAAGAATATAATAATAACCTGGTATGCTTTTTAATTCTTTACAATTCCTGGTTTTTTTTATTATTGTTACTACAACATATTTTGTGATACAACATAAATATCGTTGGTTTTTACTTCTAGCTAGCAGTTGTTATTTTTATATGGCCTTTGTGCCAATTTATATTCTTATCCTTGGTTTTACAATTGTAATTGATTATTTCGCAGGTATATTTTTGGAAAATTCTAAAGGGAAAAGAAAAAAATGGTTTCTAATTTCAAGTTTAGTCGCCAACATTGGAGTACTTGCAGTTTTTAAATATTACAATTTTCTTAATGATAATCTTTCAATTTTATTGAATGCCAGTGGTTATCATAATCCAATTCCTCATTTGTCAATCCTGCTCCCAATTGGTTTGTCTTTTCATACATTTCAGGCAATGAGCTATACAATAGAAGTTTACAGGGGAAGACAAAAAGCAGAAAGAAAATTTGGGATTTATGCATTATATGTTATGTTTTACCCTCAATTAGTTGCAGGACCAATTGAGAGGCCACAAAATTTATTACATCAATTTTATGAGAAGCACGAATTTGAAATTGATAGAATAGTAGAAGGAATAAAACAAATATTATTTGGCCTTTTTAAGAAAGTCGTTATCGCTGACAGATTAACAATTTATGTAGATGAGGTGTATAATAATGTTAAACATTATCAGGGTTTTGCATTAATTATTGCAACTTTCTTTTTTGCTATTCAAATTTATTGTGATTTTTCCGGTTATTCAGATATGGCTATTGGTATTGCAAAAGTAATGGGTTTCAAACTTATGAGAAACTTTAATAAACCATACTTTTCAAAATCTGTCAGTGAATTTTGGAGCAGGTGGCATATTTCATTATCAACTTGGTTTAGAGATTTCTTATATATTTCACTTGGTGGAAATCGTGTTTCAATACCACGCTGGTATTTAAATTTGTTTATTGTATTTTTAATAAGCGGGTTATGGCATGGCGCGAATTGGACATTTGTGATATGGGGGGCATTGAATGGAATATATTTAATTTCTGAGATTTTATTTCAAAGACATATTAAAATTGCAGGTAAAGTTAATCTTGGAAGAACAGGTAATTTGTTCAAAATAATTTTTACATTCATTTTAATTGATTTTTCATGGATATTCTTTAGAGCTAGAACGCTTTCAGATGCTTTCTATGTTATAAAAAGTCTATTTGTAGGACTCACGCAAACAATTCATTTATTGTATGATAAGAGAGTATATTTAGTACTAATTATTGGTTTTTTTGCATTAGAGTATTTTCAACGTAATCATGATTATTTGCCATATCTGAAACCACAAAAAAATTTGTCTGGATATTTGATGAATGTATTTATATATTCAATATTCATTTGGTCCATAATTGTTTTTGGAGAGTTTGGCAATAAAGTATTTATTTATTTCCAATTTTAATGAAGATACGAAGTTTGAAACTTGTACTTGCAATTTTTCTTTTTTTATTGGCAGGAGAATTAATCATTCGCTTTGATGAAAAATTTAAACTGTTTGAGCAGGATAATGTTGTCCGGATTAAAACAGAGATGGGAGAAAGCGATGAAATGACATTGTTAAAGAATAATTTACTTCCTATCAATGATAATGATTTGAGAATATTGGTTTTAGGTGATTCATATATCAATGGAGCAGGGATTGACCCTGATCTGAATTTTTCGCATCAATTGAAGAAAATGTTATCGGCTGAAAAAATGAAGAAATTCGAAACAGTTTATGTTTTGGATGTTTCGCGACCATCAAACAATACTTTAGATAATTACAATACTTATTTTAGTTTTGTCAATCTGTTAAAACCCCAAATTGTAATCTTGGGATATAATCTTAATGATTTGATTGACAGAGAAAAAACAATAGACAGTTCATCTTTAAATAAGACAGCACAGCTACCGGATCAAGTGACCGGTAAAGTCTCTACTGTTAAAAAAATATACAATATTTTATATGTTTCTGAATTACTGCAATTTACATTACATAATACAAATAAATATTTAAAAAGTAAAGGGATTATTTTTCCTAACAGCATTTTTGCCCAGGAACTTTCAGATTATTATGAAAACAAACCTGATTGGCAGTATTCAAAAGAATTACTGACAAAGATGATTTTACATTCCGAAACTGTAAATTCAAAATTCCTTGTTTTGATTCTACCACAAATGGATCTGGTAAAATATCGCAAACTGTTTTCAAAAACAGATAAAGTCATAGATGAATTTTTTAAGCAGTTTTCAAATATCGGATATTTGAATTTACGCGATTCTATTGATATAAATAAAGGAGAAGAGTACGTATTATCCCGATACGATGAACATATAAATGAAAAAGGCCATCTCTTTATGGCGGAAGTAGTTCACAGACTGATAATGGGAGAAATTAGCACAGGGTCTGGAATCAAAAAATAGGCTCATGGGTGTTCGGATGGTCTCATTAAGTTAAGGTTTATTATTTTTATCCTTGAGAAGTGCGGAAAACGAACATAAAAAAATGAGAACAAATCAAATAATTAACCCTATTATTTAAAATTGACATGAAAACGAAAAACAGAATCTGGATATCCGTATTAATTGTATCGGGATTTATATTAATTCTTCTCAGTAGTTGCAAGAAAACAGATGAAACATCCACAGCAGTTATTGACAAAGATGGTAATGTATACAAATCTGTGACCATAGGCACTCAGGTTTGGATGGCAGAAAATCTGAAAACGACCAAGTATCTTAACGGGGATCCTATTGGAACGACTATTCCTGCATCATTAAATATCTCTGCAGAAAGCACTCCGGAATATCAATGGCCTTCCGGTGGAAATGAGAGCAATGTGGGAACTTATGGCAGGTTATATACATGGTATGCAATAACCGACAGCCGTAAAATCTGCCCTACTGGATGGCATGTTCCTATTGATGAAGAGTTTGCAACACTGACAACCTATCTGCAAGGTGATACCATCGCTGGTAAAAAACTAAAAGAAACTGGTACTACGCATTGGACCAGTCCCAATACTGGTGCAACAAACGAAAGTGGATTTACAGCTCTTCCCGGAGGCTACCGTGGCGATGACGGTGGGTACCATTACGTTGAATATACCGGTTACTGGTGGTCGGCAACTGGATCCGATGCCTCCGACGCATGGTTTCGCGGGTTGTACTACAATGGCGGTTATGATCACGATCTTAGCAACAATAAGAAGGTCGGCTTTTCTGTTCGTTGTATTAAAGACAATTTACCAGGGAAATAGGAGGTCAGGTAACTCCAATAAATAAGTCTGTGCGTACTATGGTTCGGTGATGAACTTCCCTGATCTGCAAATATTTGATATTAGTATATATACTCAGCATCATCTCAGGTCTGTCTTATGTCCCAGATTAATTACTGGCAGGTTAACTGTTCAGCAATTCTGGTATTTGAAGCAATATACAGATTACCCCTGTTTCTTCAGACAATAATTTCCACACGGAAAATTTGTTTCAATAACCCAGACTGGGTGATTTAACAATAACCGAGGCAGTCATTGAAGAATGTACTTTGCAATGGTATGCAAATGTGCCGGCAGTGTTAAATGTATAACTGAATGTTTCAGTTGAATTCAAGATTCCGCTGTCGAATACACCGTTATCGCTGGTAACACTATGGCCAATTGCATCTTTGTTAGTCCAGGTAATAGATGTGCCTGTGGTAACTGTAATCGTTGACGGGTCAAATGCCATACCCTGAATCCAGACTTCATTTGCTCCGGGTGTTGAACCTCCTTTACTTACTGTAGGCGTATTGTTTGTATAACTTTTGGTGCAACTATATGAAATGCTTAGAAGAGTAAGAAGTAATGTGGCACCAATTAATAATCTGCTTTTTGAACTGATTGGATTTTTCATAATTAAACTGCGTTTATTTAGACTAATTAAACAAACCAAATATTAAAAAGTTCAAAACTTAAGTTGATTCTTTATTCACAAAACATTATTATATCTCCTGACGAACCGCAAATACTCTAAACATAACCTTTAAAAGATTGTTTACAGTTCTTGAAGAGACGTTCGGGAAACTGGGGAGTATTTAGTTTTGTACGGCCCCAGGTTATAAAAGCTATTATTATGGCAAATTCAATTTTACATAAAGCTGAGACTCGGGGTGATGCAGATCATGGCTGGCTCCATAGCAGGCATACTTTCAGTTTTGCTGATTATTATGATCCTGACAGAGTCCATTTCGGAATGCTGCGTGTGCTGAATGATGATTTCGTGGCAGCAGGAAAAGGATTCGGCACTCATCCTCATGATAACATGGAAATTATTTCAATCCCTCTTGAAGGCGATCTGGAACACAAAGACAGCATGGGGAATGTATCGGTAATTAAGCAGGGCGATATACAGGTTATGAGTGCGGGAACCGGAATCACACACAGTGAATATAACAAGAATAATGACAAGCCGGTGAAGTTTCTTCAGATATGGGTTATTCCGAATCTGAGGAATGTAAAACCCCGGTACGACCAGATAACATTAAACCGCTCTGACCGGCATAACAGATTACAGCAGATTCTTTCCCCTGATCCTGATGATGCCGGAGTATGGATTTATCAAAAAGCATGGTTTCATTTAGGACAATTTGATAAAGGGTTCAGTGCAGATTACATTATCAAAGCAAAAGGGGACGGGGTTTATGCTTTTATTCTTAGCGGTGATGTAACAATAAATAACCAGGAATTGAATTCCCGTGACGGATTTGGCCTCTGGGATGTTGAAAAATTATCTTTAAAGGCTGATACAGATGCTGAATTTTTGATTATGGAGGTTCCCATGAAATAGAATCATTATTGAAATTTAAATCTCAGACAAAGAATTTCACAGTTTTGACACTGAAAACAAAAAAGGGGGAATCCTTTGAGGTTACCCCTTTCACTTATTCCTGATGAAAAAATGCTGAAACTATCCTCCCCATTTTTTACCTGCTGCTTCGATAGCAGAACCACCTTTCCCGAGGTCTTCTGGCGTCATGACCGGATAAAATTCAATCTCTGCCTTAAGCCACATAAAAAAGGGTTCAGCTATTGCAGGTATCTGTGATGCATCATCCATATTGACTATTACATACCCACCGCGATGGCCACAAATAGTGGTGAAATATGCTGCTTCAGCCTTCACTTCTTTGAGCAGTTCCTGCATTTTTTTCCCAAAAAGGGGATCCTTTAACAGCTTGTTGCCTTCATCTCCTGAGGGCATTTTTACTCTCATGATGTATTTCATAATAACTCCTTTCTTTTAAAATAGATAAAATACTAATCTTATTGATTTTGTGTAACAATTATTGCATCTAGTCGGTAAGCGGTGATTTTTAATTAGATTAATTCTAAACAAACAATCAGTTTATCTGAATGTTCACTGTTTGCACAACAATTTTTTAAGACTTAATATCTGGTTCCGTTTGCCCCTGAGTAGGTTCATGAAAAACTTTTATGGTTCCTTGTAAATGATTAACTTAGTAATTGACTAAGATGAATCTTAAAATGAGTTTATAAAATGCAGGAACTGCCATTAAACAAAGCATTTATGCTGCTGGAACCGGGCCCTGTTGTTCTGGTTACCACAGCCAGTGGAGGAAAAAATAATATTATGACGATTTCGTGGCATATGGTTATGGATTTCACTCCGCAGTTTGCCCTGGTGACAGGAGAATGGAATTACTCTTATGAAGCTCTCGTGAAAAAAAGGGAGTGTGTGATAGCTGTGCCGACAGTTGACATTTCTCAGAAGGTTGTTGAAATAGGAGCGTGCTCCGGTTCAGATACCGATAAATTCAAAAAGTTTGCGCTCACTCCGCTCAAGGCAAAGTCAGTTGAGGCCCCGTTGATCAAAGAGTGTCTTGCAAACATAGAATGCCGTGTAACGGATTATATTGAAAAACACAATATTTTTATTCTTGATGCCATGCATGCATGGATAGATTCCGGGCGAAAGGAACGCCGCACAATACACGCTATTGGAGACGGCACTTTTGTTGTTGATGGTCGAACTATTAGTTATCGCCAGTTAATGCTTTCAAAATTGCCTCCGGGAGTATAGAAGGTTATATAATTAAATGAGTATTAGGAATCAATAATAAAACGGATAAAGTAATTGAAAATCAGTTATTTGTTCTTATGTACTCACCCCAACCCCTCTTTGCGAAGCAGAGAGGGGCCAAGAAGGTTCTTCCCCCTTCTTTTGCTTGCAAGAGAAAGGGGATGGGGGGATGAGTACATTGAAGCGAGAACTATTTTCCAAAATTTTGTTATTCATTCCTGATAGTCATATTTTATTAATAAAAATATATCTAAATCGCATTTTGGGCTCTGACGTATTTTGTAATATTCAGACTATCCATAAAATGTAAATTAAAAAATTAAGAGAAATCAAATATGAAAGCAATTGTAATAGGTGCAACCGGATTAGTTGGTAATTTGATTTTGAAAGAACTTTTAAGTGATAATGATTTTTCAGAAGTCAGGATTTTTGTCCGTAAGCCCACCGGGATAATTAATCCAAAACTGAAAGAAATTATATCTCCAATGACAGATGTAAATACCTTGAGTTCTGAAATACAGGGGGATGTTCTTTTTAATGCGTTAGGAACAACGATAAAAAAGGCTGGCAGTCAGGAAGAACAACAACGTATTGACAGAGATTTACCTATAGTTTTTGCGAAAATTGCCTCAGAAAACGGAGTTAAAATAATGCTGAATATTTCAAGTGTTGGTGCAAATTTGAATGGAGGATTTTATTTAAAAACTAAAGCCGAGATGGAAAACGGAACGGGAAAATTCTTCCCTCAATCGGTTTTTCATTTCAGGCCGGGTTTTTTGGTCGGGGATCGGAAAGAAATCAGATTGGTTGAGAAAATTGCTTCCGGTGTGATGAAAGTAATAGATCCGATTTTGACAGGCTCTTCAAAAAAATATAGGAGTATGCCAGTGGCTAAACTTGCAAAAGCAATGGTTAGTTTAAGTAAAAATCCTGCCGGGAAGCCAACTGTTCTACAATTTTCGGAAATTATGAAGTGTATTTGACCTTAACCTCAGCCTTAACCTCAGCCTTAACCTCAGCCTCAACCTCAGCCTCAACCTCAGTCTTGGCCTCAACTCAACCTGGTAAGCTTTTTAGAGTCGAACAATCGATCAATCTCATTGTTTAAATTCTTCAGGTTCAATTGGATTTATTTTAACGTGTATATAGAAAATAAAGTATCAGGTCCTGCTGTTTCAACAGACTTCCATGAAATCAGGCAAATACGGTTTTTAACTGAAGAAACATTTGTTTTGAGGCTAGAGCGTGGAGATTTGCAGTTTAAGGCGGGTCAACATATTATTATAGGGCTGAAGGGAGAATTAAATCAGCGGGAATATTCAGTTTACAGTGGTGAAAAGGATGATTATCTCGAAATACTGGTCAGGGAAGTATTTAACGGCAATTTATCGGTACAATTAAAACAATGTAAACCAGGTCAATTACTGCATGTTAACGGCCCTTTTGGATCTTTTGGACTGGAAACGTTCGACCTGTTTTCCAGGAAACTGGTATTTATTGGATCGGGTACGGGTATTGCCCCGTTTCACAGTTTTGTCAGGTCATATCCCGGAATTAATTATACCCTTATTCATGGAGTCCGCTATAATAATGAGGCATACGAAAGGAATGATTATGATCCCCGCCGCTATATTTTGTGTACTTCAAAAGAGAGTAACGGAGGTCATAGAGGAAGAGTCACAAGATTTTTACCTGGTTACCCGATGGACCCCGATATGTTATTTTATTTGTGTGGTAACAACAATATAATTTATGAGTGTTATCATATTTTACGAGACAAAGGAATTCCTGATGAAAATATATTCTCTGAGGTATATTTCTAGGAATGTCAACCTCAACCTCAGCCTTAACCTCAGCCTCAACCTCAGCCTCAGCCTCAACCTTTTTTACCAATTAAGTTCAATACCTACAGGACAATGATCTGAGCCGGTTATGTTTTCGAAAATAAAAGCATTTATTACTGATGGCAGGAAGGACTCGCTGACCAGAAAATAATCGATTCTCCAGCCTATGTTCTTTGATCTTGCCCCAGCTCTGTAGCTCCACCACGAGTATCTTCATTTAGTATAACAATTTCTTGTTATACCAGGTTATTTTGGTTTCTGTTGATAACTGACAAAGAATACCCTGGATACTCAATTATTTAACTTAATCAAAGCATCAACCACAGGTTTTGCCTGGAATTTTCGATCAAATAACAATGGATAATTTGTAAGGCCTCTAATTGGCCAAATATTTAGCCATGACATATTATCGGTAATTCCCCAAAAAGTAAACCTGTCCACTATTAATTACTAACTGGTAAACTCTATCCATAAAAACTTTGAACATTATGTCACAAACACAGAAACTTTCGGTTCGCGAAAAAATTGGATTCGGCCTCGGTGACGGTGCAGCCAACTCTCCTTGTCCAGACTCCGGTAATTAATTGCCTCCGCAAGGTGATGCGACATAATGTTGTTGCTTTCCTCCAGATCGGCTATCGTGCGTGATACTTTTAATATTCGGTCGTATGCCCTTGCCGACAGGCCCAACTTTTCCAGGGCATTTTTCAGCAACTGGTTGACTTCATTGCTGATTGTGCAATGCTCGCGGATCAGGACCGGTGTGATCCGCGTATTACAAAACAGGCTGACCAGTTATATCTGGTCCTTTCAAGAATGTTTTTCTTTCAGTCGTTTCTTAACATCATCAAGTGTTCCACAAAATGGGCCGGGTGTTTCCATTTTGATTGATACAAGAGCAGCAGCAAACTTCAATGACTCCGGAACTTCGTGATCCAATCTTTGTGAGAGGTATGCAGCAAATGTTGTATCGCCCCTGCCAGTTCTGCCAGCTACACTATTGTTGGAGAATTTTTCATAATATGTTTTCCCTTTAACTCTCGCAAGCACTCCCTCGGAATGTGTAATTAAAATTTCGGGACAACCCCATGATTCGACTATTATTGCAGCCTTTTCAAGATCATCTGTACCAGTAAGAAGTTTGGCTTCTACAACATCCAATTTAAGTTTGTTCATCATAGCAGCAATTTCCTTTTTATCTGCCACATCGCTGAACTCGTGGTTTTTTGTTACGGGATTGATATGGCGCACAAAGCTCTGCATATCAACCGACAGGCTCGGGTAGTTTCTGGCTTTTAATCCCTTCATGAGTGGCATATCAAATTCGGTATCCGAAATTCCGGCCAGGTGAACACATGTAGAATCCAATTCAGGAACATCTTTGATGTCGATTATTCCGGCCGATTTGATAAGGGTCATTTCACGTTCATCGACATTTGTAGAAAAGTGTACCACCCGGTTATACGAAGTTTCTGCGCTGGGAATAAGATAACAATCAATGCCCAGATCTTTCATGGGCTGAAGGATCTCCTCGTCCTTTTTGGCCATTTTAGCAACGACAGCAACCTTCTTGCCAACCCTTGCGGCCACCATGGCTCCGCACAAAACAGCACTTCCCGGAGCTACACGTGGTTTTCCTCCGAAGGGAACGATCTCATCATAGCACATGTGCCCTAAAAATGTGATATCATATTTTTTGCTCATATTCATTTCAACTGATATTATAAATATTATTCAGAACCACCTATCAACCATGGATAGAATGATATCAGATCTTTTGACTCAATAGTTTTGGTCTTGTTTTTTGCCTGTAATTCCTTGATGTGATTCATCACAAGATGTGACCAGACTGCACCAGGCCTTGGATAGGCAGCAACAATGTAATGTGGATTGGCTTTTGTTTCGCCGGATTCCAGTTCCAGCTCTGCCCGAAGATTATCCGGAGTTGTCAGGGTATTTGCATAGTTAAATACTACGCGATCCATATGTTTGTATACCTCTTTACTTTCGTCAACCATACCGTAATAATCCAGCAACTGGGCGAAAACATAATTCGTAGTGGTATACACATCCTGTCCCTGTTCTGATTCAACAGGCTCTCCATCCTTCGTTTTGCACATGGCCCAGCCCATAAACGAGCGATTGGTGTTATAGACAGCTTTCAAGATCTTTTTAACCCGTTCTTCCGGAATTGCTGGAGGTTCGCCAATGGCTGTCAGATACCATAAAGCGTCAAGCTGATTGGTCCAGACATCCGTATTTGTATTTCCTGATTCAGGATCAAAGCAGGTAACATAGTATTCGAGTTTCTCTCCCTTTTTATTTACATCTTCCCGCCATAATTTCTCAAAACTATTCCAGGCTTTATCGTACACCTTTTTGATGTGTTCCTCATCAGCCTTTTTACCAAGCATCTGTGCCATTTTGATCAATGCCTGGCAACCTCCCAGGAATTGGGTTGCATCATAGGCATCAGCGCCGAAAAGTACCAGGTTATCAAAGGTGTTCTTTACATCGTCCGGATGCCCTTCAGGAATACCATCGTTGTCAAAATCAAGTTTCAGCAATGATTCCAGTCCGAACTTCAGCGTTTCCCAGTTCGATTTAAGAAATTCCATATCCCCCGTAAATTTTACATTACGTAATACACGCATCATCAGTTTGGGATACAGATCGACCCAGTAATTATTATTATACCATGCGTAATCACTCACGTTACGCAGCGGATGGCCCTTAGGCATGGCACCGACATCATGGGCGACACTGCCTTTGGTCTTGAAATCATCACGGATCTGCGTAAGGGATACACCTTCATATTCCTCACGATGTTCATTAAAATGCATCTGTGCCTGCACAAACGAAGCATGATGATGATACCATCGGGGGGTAGGATCCACTGCCTGTATGGAATTGATAAACGCCTGGCACAGGTCTTTTTCCACCTCAGGAAAAAGCATTAGTAGTACCATCGAATACCAATCCACATCGGAAGGATCGATATATGCATAGTCAAAACATTCCAGGAACCGGGCTTGCTCTTTTCCTTTTTCATTCTCTATCCAGACAATAGCGTTCGATAAAGGGAAATGGAGTTCATTCAACATCAATCTTGTCAGACGAAATGCACCTTCGCGGTCATTCTGATAGGATGAAGTGGACGAAATAATATCAAAAATCCGTTTCTGAATTGTCAATGTGCGTTCCCACCATTGCATGTAACTGGTTAATGCTATCTTTGCCAAATCCAGAGTGCGTGTTTTCTCATCTTTGAAGTTTTTCAGGTATTTTCTGTCAAATGTCTTTCCATCAATGTAATCCTGCACAGGATAATCAAGAACAACAGCGACAGGAATGGTCTTGGATTCGTTTGGTTTCAAAGTAAAAGTCAAACTAATAGCCGCTCCATAATCACTTCGAATAACTGGTCCCTTTTTTTCATAAAAACTGCCATCGGCAGTTAAAAGCAGATCACCTGAGTATTTATTGAGACAGAAATAGGGTTGTGTATCCACTGAAACACCCGGAACGTCTGCGACTGCTATCGCCATTCTATTCTGACTTTCCTTACTGCCCATAATTACACCACGGATACCGTCCAGCCGGAATTCTTCATGCTTCTGTCCTTTTACTGCCGCAGTAGCTACGAAAACACTGTCCTGATCGGTGGGTTTAAGCTCTTTTTCCTGGAGATTGACCAATGATGGTCTTGGTATTACGAGTGTGACCTGTTGATCGTATCCGGTAATATTTTCAACTAAATATTCTTCAACACCGAGCGGCATCAATGTCTGTTCTCCACCTGATAGTAAAGGAGAAATCAGTCTTCTGGTGACCTTTACCTTTTCAAATTTATAAGCAATCTCCAGTGAGGGAGTTGCAATGGTCATCGCGATGTTCTCTTTTTCAATCGGAGCAGGATAATAATTTTTAACTGCAGGGATATCATCGGGAAGTTCTGTTTCCCCCGGAAGTTTCTGCGTTAACATTGTGCAGGTATCGTCGATACGAATATATGGTGCTGAACCAAACTGAACCGCTTTCTGATTCAACATAATAAGACGACCAGCGTCGTTCAGCCGATTATAAAGACCGTATGGCGAAATTCCGATTGAACAGGTAGGTGCGCCTTGCAACGCTACAGTATGCGGAAACTGAAGGCATTTGGACATGCCCTGAAAATGAACCGACATAAAGTTCTCTTCATAGATCTTTGCAATCTCTGTACCCGTGATTGTATAGATATCCTGGATGTTAAAGGATGTTGATTTTGTCATATTATTTTCGCTTATTGTTCGTAATATATTAAATTTAAAAGGGTGGTATCCTGCAGACGCTATCACCCTTTAGATTAATCTGAACGCCAGTGTGGGATTTATAATCTTCACCGGCGCTCAGCATGTTAATTTAATCTTTCCGTTTTATAAGTCTTAGCACTTTCCTCCCCATACATTACCAGGTTTCTTCTCTTGCGACTTTTTGGGAGCTGGTGTTTCTTCTTCCGGCAGATTCTTTTCAGCGCTCAGATCAATCGGCATCTTAGTCGTAGGATAAGGTTTGATAGCTCCGAAAAGGAGATCAACTGAAGCCCTGATTGAATCAGGAGTGCCGGAGAAGTTGCAAACAACAGCATCGGCTTCCGTTGTGGTTCCCTTTCTGTAGGGGAAGTTGGTAACGACAACCACAGTATGACCTGCGGCCTTCAGCGCCTTGACCAGATGTGTATTATTACCCCGCTTTTCAATACGTGCGTAGTAGTTGGTCATGACAACAAGATCAGCCTCTTTGGCTAGTCGCAGTGCTTCTTCAATATCTTCTTCGTCAGCATGGAATCCAGCATCGTCGAGGATGAGGTTAGTGGAATACTTCACCATTTGCTCGCTGAACATGTGAGCATGGCTATAAAGATCCTTTCCAAGAAACTCATAGGGGATGGTTTGCTCAATCACCAGGATTTTCTTGTCCTTGCTAAGAGGCAGCAGTTTTTTATCATCGCGAACTACAAGAAGTGCCTTGTGAGCTATTTCCATAGAGAAGTCCCTGTTTTCTTTACTTCTGACAATCTTGGTGGTTTCCTTCGGATCCATTTTGCCGGCTTTTTTAAACAGACCCTGATCATACTTCCGGGAAAGTAAACGGCGAACTGCATCGTCCACGCGCTCTTCAGACAAGCTACCATCTTCAACAGCACTCTTGATACCAAACAAACACTGAGCGCGAGATTCGTCGTCAGCCTTAAGCAGAATGGTATCTACACCGGCTTTGATGGCCATAGAACATGCGAGTGGGAGCGGCCATTTTTTCAGAATAGCGGCCATACCGATTGCATCGGATACTATAATTCCGTCAAAACCCATTTCACCTCTCAGCAGATCGGTGAGGATCTTTTTCGAAAGGGTTGCCGGATATTCTTCATCATAGGCAGGGAAAATAGTATGGGCAGTCATAAGAGCTGAAGCGCCGGCGTCTACTCCTGCCTGAAATGCAGCAAGTTCGACCTCCTTCATACGTTTTTTATCGCCACGGCAAACATCCAGCACATCATGAGCATCAGTCGCGGAATCACCACGGCCTGCAAAGTGTTTAATAGTTGCAGTGATGCCTGCATCCTCATATCCCCGGACAGTAGCATCGATGAATTTTGAGATAACGCTTACATTATCACCGAATGAACGTACACCGATCTCAGGATTCAGCGGATTGATATTTACGTCGCAAACCGGATGATAAAACTGGGTTACACCTATAGCAGCCATTTGACGGCCCATCAGATTTGCTATTTTGTAAGCAAGATCCACGTCCCCAATGGCTGTAATACCCATCGGAGGAATAAACTGAAGAACACCGCCGGCAGTATAATCGTTCTTGAAATCACCTTCCATATCAATCGTTACGTGCAAAGGAATTCCCGAAGCCCGGTTCATAGCAATTTTTTGCAGATTGTTGAGTGCTTCGGTAAGCTCTTCAGGCGTTACGCTCACGCCAAAGGCACGGGAATTGAACCATGTGTGTGCAATGTCGAAATAATCCTTGGGCTTCTTGAAATTTGGATCAACCTGTGAGCGTCCCCAATATAGATTTTTACACGTTTCAAGTGCATACGGTTCCAGACAAATGCCGCCTGCATGCAGTTTAGTAATTTGTTCGATCCCCGATGGTGTAGGGATAGCACCTCTCCAGGTGAAGGTCAGCAGCTGGCCGCATTTTTCCAGCAGACTCATTTTCGCGATTTTCGCGGCAACAAAAACATCTCTTTCTTTTGACATTGTGTTTCTCCTTATAATTTATTGTTTTCTGTAATAATTACGGTTGTCAGATGCGATTCGGATTAGCTTCTTCATTTTTTAGACTTGTATTTTTTTGCCATCTTAATCATTTCATCAACCACACTCTTGGGCTGGTTATTGGGGTCGAAAAGTACAGGATAATCCTTTCTGCCACGGATCGGGAAATTGTTTAACCATGATAAGGAGTCGTTCAATCCCCAAACTGTGACGCGATCAACTACATCATTGTATTTTAGAAAGAGTTCGAACATATCAAGTACGCGTTTGTTCCATTTTTGTTGAACTGAGTCGGGTACACCTTCACGATAGGGATCCATTTCCCTGGAATAAGCGAAATTGGTGGAAATATTTGCTCCGGAATACGGACTTGGAAGAATAGAAATATCCCATTCAGTAATAAGTATTTTCACACCTGCAGCTTTAAGTTTCTTAAAGCTGGCTTCTGTGGCGTCAACCGTAGGGCTATCCATGTTCATGTGTGCTTGAGAACCAACCGCATCAATTCTGCATCCTGCCGCCTTGAGTTCTTTTACAAGTTCCACAATTGCATCGCATTTTGCCGAAGTTTCTACATTATAATCGTTGTAGTACAATTCTGCATTTGGGTCAGCTTCATGAGCAAACTGAAAAGCATATTTGATGAAATCCTTGCCCAGTATTTGGTAGAACTTGCTGTTACGGTATGTGCCATTGTCTTCAAAAGCTTCGTTGACAACGTCCCAGCCTTTTACACGACCCTTATAACGACCTGCAATTGTAATGATGTGCTGACGCATCCGTTCTTTCAGAACTTCAGGAGTGACATCTTTCCCACTGTCATCAACAAAGAACCACCTGCCTATTTGAGAATGCCAGATAAGACAATGCCCTGTTACAGCCTGCTTATTTTTTTCTCCAAACGCTACAACTTTGTCTGCATCTATCCATACGAATTTGTTCTCTTCCGGATGGATAGGCTGGGGCTTCATACAGTTTTCGGCAACAATGCTATTGAATTCTTTAGCAATCAATTCTGATTCTTTGGCGTTAACACCGTTAACTTGTTGCATATTAACAGCTACTCCAAAAAGAAATTTACCTTGGGTAGCCTCAGCTAATGAATTTTGCGCCATAGTGTATATGTTTGGCAGAATAATAATGGCAATTATTGTAGAAATAGTCTTGATTTTCATTTTTTTCGATTTGCTCAATTAGGATCGTCTATCTATACTTTTGCCCTTCTGGCCTTCAGGTCTGCTTCAATTTTTACTTCCATTTTCTTATCAATCACATAGAAAAACAGCAATCCTACGCCAAGAAGAAAAGGGATGGAGGGATATATACTGACAAGCATTCTTGCTCCTGCAGCGACGGTTTCAGGTTGAATAATTTCCTCCCCGGCAACCGCACTTTGAATAGGGATATACCCGTATAAACCTAAGATCCATGCAACCAAAGCACCTCCAATTGAAAGCCCTGCTTTGAGGCCTACCATCATAGCAGAAAAGATAATTGCAGTTGCCCTGCGATTTGTTTTCCATTCAGAATAATCGGCAACATCAGCAATCATAGCCCAGAGAATTGGTATGGTAATCCCATACGAAAATCCATGCAGAACTTGCGAAGTGAACATCAGGATTACATTATCGGGTTTGAAAAAGATAAAGATCAGGACAAAAAGGGTAGCAATGAGTAAGCCGTATTTATAAACATCCCGTTTACCATATTTATCTGCAAGTTTTTTTGATAATGAAATTCCAACAATCATAAAGATTATACCTCCTGCATTAAATAAACCAAAGCCTGCAGAAATTGGATCTGATCCAAAGAAATTAATACCTAAACCTGATAATGCAGTAAGAAGCGGACTAATAAATTTAGTAAGGGAAGCCTTATCTACATAATTATTAAAATAATACACATAGGAGCCTCCTTTCATCGCAAGAGTGATGAACACCAATATGGTTAAGACAAGCATTATCAGCCAGGGTCTGTTTTTCGAAAGATCAGAAAGGTCATCCTTAATCGATGATTTTTGTTCCAATTTTGGAATAATGCGCTCTCTGGTTGTAAGAAATGTTATAAGTAACATGATAGTACCTATAGCAGCCATCCATGTCATTACTGATTCAATCCCGGCGGCTTTATCTCCGTGGCCGGCATATTCAATAATTGGCAGCATAAATACTTGTACAAAGAACTGTGCAAACATCACTGCAACAAAACGATATGATGAGATACTATTTCTTTCTCCCATATCACCGGTTAATACACCGCTCAAAGCTGCATACGGAAGATTACTGGAAGCATACATCAACAACAAAAAAGTATACGTTACAGCAGCATAAATTAATTTTCCCTTGTATGAAAAATGGGGTGTTGAAAAGGCCAGTATAGCAATAACGCCAAGAGGAATCGCAGTGTATAATACCCAGGGCCGGAATTTGCCCCATTTCGAATTGGTTCTGTCAGCCAGTAATCCAATTATTGGATTAAACACAAATGCGGCAACTAAGCCGACAGTTAACATCACTATTGAGGCATCGGTGTTTTTCAGCCCGTAAATATCAGTATAGAAATAAGCTAAATAAGTAATTAATGTTTGGAAAACCAGGTTCGCAGCTAAGTCTCCAAGACTATACCCTATTTTTTCGAATACTGTGACTTTTTGAGAAGTTAGACTCATACTTTTTATTATTAATTGATTATTTACATACACCTGTTAATCTGACCCTATTCCGCGGAGACAATTGATCCCATTGAAGTTGGTCCAATAAAAAAGCTTTTTCACAGAAAAAATGGTTTTACAAAACTATCATATTAATTCATAATTTCAATATCTTTAAAATTATCCTTGCCTTTAATTAGGGTTTGCTGTTAAAGTAAATATATGTACGTATAAAGTTAATAATCAACTATATATGTTATATCTTTAGCTTAAATGAGTAGTAAAAATGCAAATTAAAACATAAATTCCGTTAAAAATATTTGCATTTATGGTAAAGTACAATTCTGAACGCCAGTTGACAATAGAAGAGTTCAAAACTCCTTTCATATCTAGAAATCCTTGGGAGAGTGAGAAATGCGGATTAATGCTTGAATTTGATGGTAACCTCGTATCAGATATTTCATTCTGTTATATATTTCTGACGACTGAGAATCCTTTTAATTATGAAAAGCAATGTAAGAGACATTTAGATTAGTTTTGTAAGTATTTACTTTATTGTCGGGCGAGATCTCCTCCTCCCGTCAGTATTTCTCATTTGATAAGTAACTAGTATTATGTGTTCGGGTATGCTCTCTGATTTTATTTTCCCCACCAGTCTGGATGTGCCAATATTTGTATTCTGTCGCCAGGTTTGCTGTCATCAAGTTTTTTCAGAATTCCGTCAAAACCATCTAGATCATTCCACATTCCCCCGGAATCAGAAAAATATAAATTGAAATTAATAAAGTATGCTTCGTATTCATATCCATATTCTTTGAGACTATGTTGTCCAATAAGATATTTCTCCTGATCATATTCCAAAGTATCTTTTTTGGCATAATCTGAAAACATCATATAATTTGGAACAGTTGCTTTTGCTATTGGAGAACCATGGGCAGCTGTGCCATATATAGGGATATTCAATGAATCATAAAAAGCTAACTCATTTTGATTAAAAACAAATGGATCCAACTTATAGTAGATCATTACGGTTAATAAATCATTATGAATACCTATTTCAGCGCCATTGTTATATAATTCTTTATATAATCTACTCATACTTCTATTTCTTACAACGCCTGATAAATTAAAATATCCGCTATAATCAGCGGTAGCCAGAATATAGTAAGTCGACCTTATCCCATTGTCTCTTTCAATTTTTGACATTTCAAGTGCTTTAAATGGATTAAAATCAATATCATGTCTCAATCCAACCACAACTTTGGATTCATCAAATGTGTTTCTCATTTCATTAATGGGCATAACAATGAATTTATCTTGCTTTAACTTACTTAGAAGTTCTTTGTACTGGTTCCAAGTGAAAATTGCCCGAAAGTCGTACTCGTTTCTGATTATTTTTTCAGTTTTTACATATAGAGAATCAATTGAAGGGATAATTGGGGATTTAACCGCGGAATCAATATCCTTTTTACAGCCATTAATTAGCAAAAGAATAGCTTCAATAATTATTATGTAATGACTTCTTTTCATTCCTGTTGATCGTCAGCCAAATTTAGAAGTAAATTAATACAAATTAAGTGATCTTATATAATTCTATTAATAATTAAATATTAAATAATTACATGGTCTATAGGTGTTCGGGATGCTCTCTTTATGTTGCATGTTGAAAATCTCACGTTTAAGGTATACAACATAAATCGCAACCCTCACTATTGGTAAGTGCGAGCCTGCACAGCCAATTTTAATCGGTATTCGTGGGTTTGCAGAAAGCAATATTTAATCAGGAATCAATTGATTTTAAAGGTCTGATTGAACCTGCCTATAAAATTTGTATTACGAATGATATAAGATAGAAGCCTTTGGTTTCAAATTATAAAACAATAATTTTATTCCAAAGTTTTATGAGTCAGTTTGATATCTAAGGCTTAACCCAGAAATAAAAGGGTGAGTGTTTCTGCAAGAAACTATGTACCTGAATCCCTTACACCTTGCAGAACAGAAATTACAATGCGCCTTAAGAAGTCAGAAAGTCAGAAAGGCACTTAATTCCAGCACTATAAAAAACAACGGGTGGTTATTAATTGCATAATAGACTCTGATAAATACTGATGAGTTTTTTTCTTATAATGTCTTTATCAAACTGACTTAACAATTGTTCCGATATTTTCAAACCTTCGTTATAAAATTGGTTGTCTTCGATCATTCTTTTAGTAAGAGTGATAAATTCCTCTATACCTCCCGCACTAATATAGGGATTCTCATACAATGATTTGTATTCTTCAATATCTCTATAGATCACAGGCATTCCGCAAGCAGCAGCTTCAATTGGCGCCAGAGGACAGTTTTCCTGGTAAGAAGGGAAAAGCATCAAATCTGCGGCTGCATATATTTTAGGCATATCTTCAAGGTTAATTTGACCGGTATTAATGACATTCTTTCCGGCACTGTCAAGTCTTTTATTTATCCTTTTAATCCCCTCAGTAAATCCCTTGAAAGGTCTGCCGCCGGCCCAAACAAATTTTACTTCAGGTATAGCCTCGGCAATATCAAGAAAGTCCTCGATGCCCTTTCTCGCGGTTAATTGTCCAACACCAAGAACAACAAATTCATTTTCAGATAATTTTAACATCTGTCTGCCTTTTTTCCGATTTTCTTCCGTTCTCTTCCATCTATCAATATGAACAGGATTATTAATCTTAACGATCTTTGTATTAGCGCCTGTAGCTATTATTGCTTTTTCAACCATTGGAGAGACAGCAATACAAATATCAGCATAAGAATAGACTATCTTTAAACCTACCCTGATAAAGGGCATAAAAAGCCACCAGAGAGGTAAAGATCCTTTTATTGAATCAGGTATCACATGAGCAGTAAAAACTCTTCTTCCTTTATATTTTCTTCCTTTCCAGAGATAATAAAGTCCGTATGTGTGACCATGAAATATATCTCCTGTGCCTTCATCATTTACAACAACCTCAATATCATTTTTCTCCTTCAACAACTCAATATGCTCCATGAAAGCAGTATGCACACCTGTTGCTTTCATAATAAACTGAGTTTCAGATACCACATGTATTATCATACAACTAATTAATATTCAAAGTGATGCTAAACTTATTTCGGAGTATTCAGAAATGGTCAACCCCACCATTTGCATTACGTTTCCTCCTTTTTTTATAAAAATAAACAAACATTACCATACAGAATACAGCTACGAGCACTGTAAGCATAATATATTTGAAACTGTTTATATTCCCTGTAAACAGATTCCAGGAAGGGCCAATTATATAGCCGGCTATAACATAAATTGTCGCCCAGGTAGCAGCAGATATTAATGCGATAGGTAAGAATATTCCGGGTTTGATGCGTAACAATCCGGTTATTACCGATGTATATCCCCGGGTAAAAGGAGTAACCCGGAAAAGAAAAATATTGAACTTTCCACCTTCGGAGATTTTCTTCGTGAGCTGGGCTATCGTCTTGTCGGACAGTGGAAACCATTTTGGTTTTTTCCGGATTAAATAAATGCCAGCGTTATAAAATATAACATAAAGTATGTTGGTTCCGATAAAATCGGCAGATATTATTGTGAATATTACAAACGGAAAATAGAGAAACCCTTTGAAAGATAAATAACCTGAAAACATAAGTAACAGCTCATTGGGAATTGGATTCGGCATTCCTATTTCCTGGAGAAAAACCAGAATAAATATAGCTGTATAGCCATATCTAGTTATAAAATGAACTACTTCTTCAGGCACAATCTACTTTAAAAGTCTAAATAATAATTTTTCAAATACTTATATTAAATATCAAATCTAAACTGGATAAGGAATCCACTCCTTGTAATATAAGGATTATTCAGGTAAGTAAAGCGTTTAACCAGGTCCACTCTGAATATTTTCAGAATATTTGAAACTCCGATACCTGCCTCAATATAGGGTTGACCGCCAAGGGTATAGGTCAATGGTACCGCATTTATGTCAATCGGAAATTTAAACAGACCACTCTGATAATCAGGGTTGTTAGTGTTACTAAGACTTCCATATAAAACCTTGCATGTGACCAGTTCTCTCAGTTTGAGCTTTTTTATAAGGGGAATTTTATTGAAAATAAACCCGTTAAAACAATACTCTATATTAACCGAAGCATACTGATCGCTTACAAATTCGAGGAAATTCATCATACTGAAGGAATTCTTCTGATATGAATATGTCTGATTAGCCCTGTGTATAAACAAGA